>Ga0307373_10000944_pt1 | contig 55318 bp, 54 predicted proteins | sample OX2MG_FD_202534 | JGI IMG/M metagenome (GOLD analysis project Ga0307373, IMG submission 202534) | Soil microbial communities from Risofladan, Vaasa, Finland - OX-2 | ecosystem: Environmental > Terrestrial > Soil > Coastal area > Acid sulfate soil | place: Finland: Risofladan, Vaasa | collected... | reverse complement strand
CTAGGGCATGCCGCAAGACGGCGGCGCGGGCCGGCGGCCCTTCACAGCAGATCGATTTTCGCCGCGCAGATGAAATCGTTCTCCGACAAGCCGCCGATCGAGTGCGTCGTGTAGGCGATGCGGCAATGATCATAGCCGACCGCAAGATCAGGATGGTGATCCTCGCTGTTGGCTATGTGGGCGGCGGCATTGACGAAGCTCATCGTGCGGTAGAAATCCCGGAACTTGAAGGAGCGCCGCAGGCTCTTCGCGTCCGCCGAGATGCTCCAGCCTTCGTGCAGCTTGGCGCGCAAGGCGTTCGCCTTGGCCGCGGTCAAGGGGGGCACGCCGCCTTCGCACGGCCTGCACTTTTTCGCGGACAATTCCTTCATGCCGTCCTCCTCGCGTAGGTGCGCTCGATGTAGCGCTCCACCAGCTCTTGAAAGTCCTCGGCGATTCTCTGCCCTTTCAGCGTGACCGTCTTTTCGCCGTCCTCGTAGACCGGCGCGACCGGTACTTCGCCGGTGCCGGGCAGGCTGATGCCGATGTTGGCGTGCTTGCTCTCGCCCGGTCCGTTGACGACGCACCCCATCACCGCGACGGTCATTTCTTCGACTCCCTCGCGCGCTTTGCGCCATTCCGGCATGCGCTGGCGGATGTGGCCTTGGATTTTCTGCGCGAGTTCCTGGAAATACGTGCTCGTCGTGCGGCCGCAGCCCGGGCAGGCGATGACCATCGGCGTGAAGGAACGCAAGCCCATCGTCTGCAGGATTTCCTGTGCGACGATGACCTCCTGCGTGCGATCGCCGCCCGGCTGCGGCGTCAGCGACACGCGAATCGTGTCGCCGATGCCCTCCTGCAGCAGGACGCTCATCGCGGCGGTGGACGAAACGATGCCTTTGCTGCCCATGCCGGCCTCGGTCAGGCCGAGATGCAGGGGATAATCGCAGCGCTTGCCTAAATTGCGGTAAACGTCGATCAGATCCTGAACGCCGCTGACTTTCGCGCTGATGACGATCATGTCGGCCGCCAATCCCAGCGATTCCGCCCGCTTGGCGCTGTCCAGCGCCGAGACCACGATCGCCTCGCGCATGACGTCGATCGCAGGCTTGGGGTCGGCCAGCTTCGAATTCTCGTCCATCATGCGCGTCAGCAGATCTTGATCCAGGCTTCCCCAGTTGACGCCGATGCGAACCGGCTTTCGGTAGCGGCAGGCGACCGCGATCATTTCCGCGAACTGCGGGTCGCGCTTGCTGCCGCGGCCGACGTTGCCGGGATTGATGCGCAGCTTCGCCAAGGCCTGCGCGCATTCGGGGTGCGACTTCAGCAGCTTGTGGCCGTTGAAATGGAAATCGCCGACCAGCGGCACGCCGATGCCGCGCGCGTCCAAGCGTTCGCGGATGGCGGCAACCGCGGCCGCGGCCGCGTCGTTGTTGACCGTGATGCGGACCAATTCCGAACCGGCGCGGGCGAGCGAGGCGATTTGAGTCGCCGTCGCCTCGACGTCCGCGGTGTCGGTGTTGGTCATCGACTGCACGACGATCGGCGCTCCGGCGCCGATCGTCACGGCGCCGACCTTCACGCTGCGGGTGCTTCTGCGGGAGATCATGGTTAGGACTTGTGCCAGGGCGAGTTTGCCCGGGCGCCATTCTAACGCCACCGCCCGACGGTAGGAGGCCGGGATGTTTGTCGGCATTATGCGCGAATTGAACGAAAGGCTCATATACTCGGGCGCAACCGGCACGCGCCGCCCGAATTGCCGCAAGGCGGCGCTCCAGTACGACTGCCCCCGGGGTGCGACCGGCGCTTCAGGAACCGCGCGGCGGTTGGACTTGTCCGATCATGGCCGCCACCAGTATTCACATCCAAGGATCCGCATGCCGCGCGTCGCCGCCTTCTGCTACTCCGTCCTCCTGTTCGCCGGCGCATCGTTGGCCGCGGGCGCATCGCCCGCTGCCGGGTCGCAGGACGAATGGGCGCAAACCCTCGATAGGATATCGAGCGCGGTGGTGTCGATTCAGATCGACAGCACGCGCGCTTTCGATACGGAGTGGAACGAGAGCGCGCAAGCAACCGGGTTCGTGATCGACGCCAAGCGCGGCTTGATATTGACGAATCGCCACGTGGTCACGCCCGGTCCGGTGATCGCGCAAGCGATCTTCCAGAACCGCGAGGAAGTGCAGCTGTATCCGGTGTATCGCGATCCGGTGCATGACTTCGGCGTATTTCGATACGATCCGTCGAAGCTGCATTTCATCAAGCCGACGCAGCTGCCACTGTACCCGCAGGGCGCGGTCGTCGGCCGCGAGATCCGCGTGGTGGGCAACGACGACGGTGAACAGTTGTCGATTCTCTCCGGCACCCTCGCCAGATTGGACCGCGAAGCGCCGAATTACGGCTACGGCAAGTACAACGATTTCAACACGTTCTATTACCAGGCCGCTTCGGGCACCTCCGGCGGCTCTTCCGGGTCGCCGGTCATCGACATCAAGGGGCGCGTGGTCGCCTTGAACGCGGGCGGCGCCACCGGCGCCGCATCGAGCTTTTATTTCCCTCTGCCCGAGGTGGTTCGGGCGCTCAAGTTCATCGAGGCCGGCAAGCCCGTGCCGCGCGGCACCCTGGAGACCGTTTTCAAGTACACGCCGTACGACGAGTTGACGCGTCTCGGCCTAGGCCGGCGGACCGAGGCGCGCATGCGCCGCGCCTTGCCGAATTTGACGGGCATGCTCGTCGTGGACGACGTGCAGCCGGGATCCGCCGCCGACCGCTTCCTGCAGCCCGGGGACATCTTGATTTCGATCGACGGCAAGCCCGTGCCGGAGTTCTTTTCGCTGGAATCCGTGCTCGACGATCACGTCGGCCGGCCGATCACGGTCGAGGTGCAGCGGGGCGGCACGAGGCTCACGCAGGTGCTGAGGGTGACGAACCTGGATTCGATCACGGCCGACAGGTACATCGAGTTCGGCGAGGCGGTCGTGCATACCCTGTCATACGAACAGGCGCGCAATTTCCATCTGCCGATCAAGGGCGTCTATGTCGCCGATCCCGGTTACGTATTCGCGAGCGCGGGCATACCTCGGGCGGCGTTGATAAGCTCGGTCAACGGCAAGAAAGTCGCGAAATTGTCCGATTTCGCCGCGGTGCTCGCCACTTTGGCGAACGGCGACCGGGCGGTGGTGCGCTACGTGACGCTCGACGATCCGCACGCCGTTCAGGTCAAGGTCATCCGCATGGACCGGCTCTGGTTCCCGGCACGCGAATGCGTACGCGACGACCGTTTGGGAACCTGGCCGTGCCGGCGCATCGCCCCGGGTCCGGCCGCCAAAGCGCTGCGGCCGGCGTCGACGCAGTTCCCGCATACCGGCGATCCGCGCATCGACCGATTGGCCCCGTCCCTCGTGGCGCTTAACTTCGACATGCCCTACTCGGTATCCGGCGTCACGGAGCGGCACTATAGCGGCACCGGGGTGATCGTCGATACCAAGCGCGGTCTGGTGGTGACCGACCGAAACACCGTGCCGGTCGCGATGGGCGACGTGCGCATCACCTTCGGCAACACGATCGAGGTGCCGGGTAAAGTCGTCTTCATACATCCGCTGCACAATTTGGCCGTGATTTCCTACGACCCCAAGCTGATCGGCAACACTCCGGTGCGCGCCGCCACCTTCAATACCCGCGAACTTCAGGCCGGCGACGACGTCTGGGTGGTCGGACAGCACGGTGATTCGAAGCTCACCTCCGAGAAGACCGAAGTCGCCGGTCTGCACGTGCTGAATTTTCCGTTGTCGCGCACCTTGCGCTTCCGCGACAGCGACCTCGAAGCGGTCGATCTGGTGAACCCGCCGAGCGACGTCGACGGCGTGCTCGCCGACGCAAAAGGCGAAGTGCTGGCGCTGTGGGCGAGCTTCGCGTTCGAGGCGGCACAGGGCATCGCGCAGGCGAATCACGGCATTCCGTCCGACATCATCACGCAGATGGTCAAGGATGTCGTCGACGACAAGCCGCTGTATTCGTTGGAGGCCGAGTTCGACGTCGATTCGCTCGCCGGCGCACGCAAACTCGGGCTGCCGGACTCCTGGGTGCGCCGCTTCGAGGGTCACAACGAGGTACGCCGGCAGGTACTATCCATCAGCCGCCTGGCGGCCGGATCGCCCGAATCTCGGCTGCTGCAGCCGGGGGATCTGCTGCTCGCGATAGACGGCAAGATCGTCAACCGCTTCCGCGAAGTCGAGCTCGCAGTGCAAAAGCCCAGGGTTTCCGTGACCCTATGGCGCGACGGCGCCGAGAGGACCTTGCGGATGGCGACGGTGCCGCTTTGGGGCCGTGGGATCGACCGCGTGCTGATTTGGGCGGGCGCTACGCTGCAGGCGCCTTATCGCTCCATGGCCATTCAGCGCGGCATTCCGCGCACCGGCGTATTCGTCGCGTTTTTCTATTACGGTTCGCCGGCGACGCATTATGGGCTGTTCGCGGGGCGGCGCATCACGCAAGTCGACGGCCGGCCGACGCCGGATCTCGGCGCATTCATCGCCGCCGTCAGCGGCAAGCCGGACCGGGCCTCGGTGCGCCTGCAAACCGTCAGCTGGAACGGCCAGGTGGACGTCATTACGCTGAAGCTCGACAAGCACTATTGGCCGGCCTACGAACTCGAACGGCAAAGCGACGGCAGTTGGCGGCGCATCGATCTCGATCCGCTCGACGTCGGCTCGATGCCGTCATCTTAGGGAGCGGCCGCAACCTCAGTCTTGTTATCATGCAGCCGTGGTCAGAGCAGCACAAACCGAGATTTACGCAGCCGTGGAAGCGTTGCGCGCCGGCGGCTTGGTGGCGTTTCCGACGGAAACCGTCTATGGACTCGGCGCCAACGCGGCCGACGCCGCGGCGGTCGCGAGGATTTTCCAGCTCAAAGGCCGCCCTGCGGATCATCCGGTCATCGTCCACCTCGACAATCCGCGCTATCTGCACCGCTGGGTCAGGCAGATGCCGGAAATCGCCCTGCGCTTGGCCGACAAGTTCTGGCCGGGTCCGCTGACCTTGATCCTGCCGAAGGCGCAGGACGTCAATAGCGTCGTCAGCGGCGGCCAGGACAGCATCGGTATCCGCGTGCCCTCGCATCCCATCGCGCAGCAGCTGTTGACGGCGTTCGGCGGCGGGATCGCCGCGCCGTCGGCGAATCGCTTCGGCCGCTTGAGTTCGACGAAACCCGAGCACGTGCGCGAGGAATTCGGCGAGTCCGCGCCCCTGATACTGGAGGGCGGCGAAGCGTCGATCGGCCTGGAATCGACGATCGTCTCTTGTCTCGACGGCGTCGCGCGCCTGCTGCGTCCGGGCTTCATCACGCGCTCGCAGCTCGAACGGGTAGTCGGCGAACTGGCCGACGCCGGCGATGCGCCGCGCACGCCGGGCGATCGCAGCGTCCACTACGCGCCGCTGACGCCGCTCGAGATCGTCGCCTCGGAGCAGTTGGAGTCGCGCGCCGCCGAATTCGCCGCAGGCGGCTCCAAGGTCGCGGTTCTGGCGATGCGCCCGCCGATGCACGCGCAGCGGCTGATGACCTGGATCAATGCCGGCAAGAAGGCCGAGAACTACGCGCATAATCTCTACAATCACCTGCGCAACTTGGATCGCGCCGGCTGCGCGCGGATTTTCGTGCAGGCGCCCCCCGCCGACGAACGTTGGGCGGCGGTCATCGACCGCTTGCAGCGAGCGGGCGGCATCGGCCGAAAAAGCGGCGATTCCGGCGCCGCCTAGTCGCGCAGCAGGCATTTGCCCAAGCCACGGAGGCGCGGCGCGCAACGCCGCTGAAATCATCGATGCCGGCAAATCCCAAAGCGGCCGCGCCGCCTACCGCCATTCATCGAATCGTCGAGCGCTGCCGCGGACGGGCATACCCCGGCGTCATCGCCAGGCTCGACTCGGGCTGGGCCGTCATGGGCGAGCGGCAGGTGCTCGCCGGATATTGTCTGTTGCTTGCCGATCCGGTCGTCAAGCATTTGAACGAACTGCAAGCGCAACGGCGCAGCCGCTTTCTCGCGGAGATGGCGCTGCTCGGCGACGTGCTGCTCGAGGTCATGCAAGCGACGCGGATCAATTATGCGCTGTTCGGCAACCTCGAGCCGGCACTGCATGCGCACCTGTTTCCGCGCCATGCATCGGAGCCCGAGGCGACGCGCAGCGCGCAGCCTTGGGCGCTCGATTGGCAGCGGGCGCCCGGCTACAACGACTCCATGCACGGCGATTTGCGAGTGCGCATCGGTGCGGCACTCGAGCGCCGCGCTTCGTTGCATGGCGCCTGATGTGTGTTTATCCTGCGCTCTTGCGCCCTGACGCGGCCGTGGGAGATCATCGACGTGCGTAGATTGGCCGTTGCCTCGAGTTTCTGGCTGTGCATCGCGGTTGCGGGCACGGCTTCGCCGCAGCCGCCGAGCTGCGAGCATCCGATCTTGGGCGAGATCGCCGGCCGCATCGATCCGGTCGCGCTGCATACGGTGCTCGCCCGATTGGTCGGATTCGGCACGCGGCAAACCGCCTCGGCGACGACCTCCGCAACGCGCGGCATCGGCGCCGCGCGCCGTTGGGTGACCTCGCGCTTCGAGGAAATCGGCCGCGAATGCGGCGGATGCCTGCGCATCGACGACGTACCGTCCATCGTCAGCGGCGAACGCCTGCCGAAGCCGACGAAGATCGTCGATGTGCTCGGCATCCAGCGCGGCACGAGCGATCCCGGCCGGGTGGTGGTGATATCGGCCCACCTCGATTCGCGCGTCAGCGACGTCATGAACGCGACCGCCGATGCGCCGGGGGCGGACGACGACGGCTCGGGCGTGGCGGCGGTGATCGAGTCTGCGCGGGTCTTGTCGCACTATCGGTTTGCGGCGACGATCGTCTATGCCGTGCTGTCCGGCGAGGAGCAGGGGCTGTACGGCGGAAAACTGCTCGCAGCCACCGCCCGCGCGCGCGGCTGGCGCGTCGAGGCGCAGCTGAACAACGACATCATCGGCAATATCCACGGCGAAAGCGGTGTCATCGACAATACGCACGTGCGCATTTTCTCGGAGGGCACGAAGAGCACCGAAACGCCGCAACAAGCGGCGCGCCGCCGCTACAACGGCGGCGAATTGGACAGCCCGTCGCGCAATTTGTCGCGCTACATGGCGCACCTGGCCTTCCGAGTACTGACGAATCTCAAGGTGCGCATGATCTATCGGACGGACCGCTATCAGCGCGGCGGCGATCAGGTGCCGATGTTGGCGGCCGGCTATCCGGCCGTGCGCGTCACCGAAGCGGCGGAAAATTACACGCGCCAGCATCAGGATGTGCGCGTCGAGAACGGCATTGCCTACGGAGATGCGCTTGCCGGCGTCGATTTTGCCTACCTTGCGCAGGTCACGCGCCTGAACGCCATCACGCTGGCGAGCCTCGCGTGGGCGCCGCCGCCGCCGACAACCGTTTCGATAGCGGGCGCGGTGACGCCGAATACCACCGTCAGCTGGTCGCGTGTGCCCGGAGCCGCGGGGTATCGGGTCTGGTGGCGGCAAACGACGGCGCCCCAATGGAGGTTCAGCCGCTGGGCGGGCGATGCCGCCGGCCTCACGCTCGGCGACGTCAGCATCGACGATTATTTCTTCGGTGTCTCGGCGGTATCCGCCGACGGCTTTGCGAGCCCCATCGAGTTCCCGGGGCCGGCCGGATCGTTTTTTGAGGCGCGCGCCGCCGCGCGCGCCGGCGCTCAGCGCCGCACGCGCAAACCGAGCGCGCGGGCGATTTCGCCGAGATCCTCGATCGGCGCAGAGCAGGCCGTGCCGCTGCATAGATAGGCGACCGTACCGCCGGCGGCGCGCTTGTCCGCGAGGGCGCGCGGCAATCCCGGCGCGTCGTCCGGAATCGCCAACAACAGCCGCGACGGCGCGTAGACGCGCCCCAGTTCGCGCGCCCAGTGCGCGGCTTGCTCCGCGCCGCCGCGAATGATCACGATCTGCGTCGCTTGGAGCGCGTCTTCGAGGGCGTTCAGCAGGCTCATGTGTTCCGCGGGGCTGCGCATCATCATCGGCAGGCCGGCCGTGAGCGTGCGCCGGGCGGCCTCAAGGTAGCGCGGCTCGCCGAGCAAGCGGCCGAGCCGGCAGAGCACGCCGGCGGCGACGCCGTTGCCGGAGGGCATGGATTCGTCGGCGAACGACTTGCTGCGATGGATGAGCCTTTCGTGGTCGCAAGCCGTGAAGAAAAAGCCGCCGACTTCGCGGTCCGCGAATTTTTCCAGCAAGGCTTCGACGAGTTGCTCGAGAAACTGCAAGTCCGCGCCGCGCCAGCGTGTTTGCAGAAGCTCGAACAGCGCATCGGCCATGAACGCGTAGTCGTCGAGGTATGCCGGCAGGCGCGCGGCGCCCCGCTGGTAGGTCGCGAGCAAGCGGCCGTCCCGCCAAAGCTGCGTGCGCACGAAATCGGCCGCTGCCGTCGCCGCGGCGGCGAGATCCGGCCGATCGAGCACTCGGGAGGCGATCGCAAGACCCTTGATCAGCAGTGCGTTCCAGGCGGTGAGGATCTTTTCGTCGCGAGCCGGCCGCACACGCGCCGCGCGGGCGCCGAGCAGCTTGCTGCGCGCCGCATCGATCTGCGCGGCGGCGGCGGCCGGCGTTCGCTGCAGGCGCGCGGCGATCGCGTCGATCGCTTCGGTGGCATGCAAATGCCATCGGCCGTCGAAATTCGCGCTTCGTTCGAGGCCGAAGCGCGCGGCGAACGCCACATACTGCGCGCTACTCAAGAGTGATTCGATCTCGGCCGCGGTCCATGCGTAATATTGCCCCTCGCGCCCCGCGGAATCGGCGTCCAGGCTCGAATAGAAGCCGCCCGCCGAGGAACGCATCTCGCGTAGCGCCCAATCGGCGGTTTGTGCCGCGGCCCGCGCGAACAGCGGCTCGCCGGTAGCGAGGTGCGCGTTCGCATAGAGCGCGAGAAGCACGCCGTTGTCATAGAGCATTTTCTCGAAGTGCGGGATCATCCAGGCCCGATCGACCGAATATCGGAAGAAGCCGCCGCCCAATTGGTCGTATATGCCGCCTTCGGCCATGCGAGTCAGCGTCAAGGTGGCGATGCCCCGCGCCTCGAGATCGGGTTCGGCGCCATCGCAGGTCGATCGCCAATGCCGCAGTGCGCGCTCGATGGCCGCCGCGTGCGGGAATTTCGGCTGCGCGCCGAAGCCGCCGTAGCGGGCATCGAAGCGTTCTGCGAGCGCAGCCCGCGCCGCATCGAGCGGCTGCCGGTCGAGTTGCGAGCTGGGCGGCCCGCCGGGCGGCATGATTTCGGCGAATGCGCGCCGCAGCGGTTCGGCCTGCGCGCCGATTTCGGCGCGGTGGTTGCGGTGGTAATCGGCGACCCGCCTCAGCAGATCGCCGAATGCGGGCAGCCCGTAGGCCGCTTCCTTCGGAAAATACGTGCCGCCGAAAAAAGGCAATTGATCGTCGGCGCTCAAGAACATCGTCAATGGCCAGCCGCCGGCGCGCTGCGTGATCAATTGCTGCGCGACCTGGTAGATCTTGTCGAGGTCGGGGCGCTCTTCGCGATCCACCTTGATGTTGACGAACAGCGCATTCATCAGCGCCGCGGTATCGGCATCCTCGAACGATTCATGCGCCATCACATGACACCAGTGGCATGCCGAATAGCCCACCGACAAGAGAATCGGCTTGTCCTCGGCGCGGGCGCGCGCCAGGGCCTCCTCTGCCCATGGGTACCAGTCGACCGGATTGCCGGCGTGCTGCAGCAGGTACGCGCTGGTTTCGGCGTGCAGTCGATTGCGCCGCATGGGAGGCGTCCGCGTCGGTTAGAATGCGCGCCACTATAACCGAAGTTCCCACGATGCCAGTGACCGAGACCGCCGCGAATTTGCCGTCCCTGCGCTTGAAGCGCAACGAGGATCGTCGCCTGCGGGCCGGGCATCTTTGGGTATACAGCAACGAAGTGGATGCCGAGCAAACGCCGCTCGGCAAATTTCAGGCGGGCGAGCTGGTGCGGGTGCTGGCGCACAACGACCGCGCATTGGGCCTCGCCTACGTCAATCCGCAATCGCTGATCTCGGCGCGCTTGCTCGATACTTGGAAGATACCGGATGTGCCGTGGTTTGTCGGGCGCATGCGCCGTGCGCTGGCGCTGCGCGAGCGCTTGTACCCGGTTCCCTTTTATCGCCTGGTGTACGGCGAGGCCGATGGGCTGCCGGGGCTGGTCGTCGACCGCTACGGCTCGAGTTGCGTCGCGCAGGTCGGCACCGCCGGCATGGAGCGCCTGAAAGCGCAGATCCAGCAGGCGCTGTTCGAGGTTTTGCCGATCGACTCAATGCTCTTCAAGAACGACGGCGGCTCGCGCGAGCTGGAGGGCCTGCCGGCGTACGTCGAAGAGGCCGGCGGCAAGGTCGCGGACGCCGCCACCGTCATCGAGGACGGCCTCGAGTTTCGCGCGCCGCTGCGCGAAGGGCAGAAGACCGGCTGGTTCTTCGATCAGGCGGCGAACCGCCGGGCGCTGTCGAAATACGTGCGCCGCGGCGCCCGCGTCCTGGACGTGTTCAGCTACGTCGGCGCCTGGGGCGTGCGCGCGGCGCGCGCCGGCGCGCAAGAGGTGCTGTGCGTCGACAGTTCCGCGCAGGCGCTGGAACTCGCACACAGCAACGGCGCACGCAACGGCCACGAGATCCGCACGCGCAAAGGCGATGCCTTCGACGTGCTGGCGGAGTTGGCGGGCGAGAGGCGCAAGTTCGATCTCGTCGTCGTCGATCCGCCGGCGTTCGCGAAGCGAAAAAAAGAAATACCGAAGGCACAGGCCGCGTACAAGCGCTTGAATCAGCTCGCGATGCAGGTGTTGACCGAGGACGGCATCCTGGTGTCCTGTTCATGCTCGCATCACCTGAGCGCGGAGGCGTTTCAGGAAGCGATCGGCAAGGCCGCCCGCGGCGCCGAACGGCACCTGCAACTGCTGGAAGCCGGCGGTCAGGCAGCAGACCATCCGGTGCATCCGGCGATTCCCGAAACACGGTACTTGAAGGCGCTCTATTGCCGGGTCGACGAGCCGCCGCAGTGACGGCGGGATCCTCGGCGACGCCTGCACTGCGGTAAACTTCGAGCGCATGCGCCAGTACCTCGATTTTCTGCGCCATATCAAGGATTCCGGCGTCCGCAAGAGCGACCGGACCGGCACCGGCACGGTGAGCGTGTTCGGCTATCAAATGCGCTTCGATCTGGCGGCCGGATTCCCGTTGGTGACCACCAAGAAACTGCACACGCGCTCGATCGTTTACGAACTTCTGTGGTTTCTGCAGGGCGGCACGAACGTCAAAACCCTGCGCGATCACGGCGTCACGATTTGGGACGAATGGGCCGACGCCAACGGCGATCTCGGCCCCGTATACGGCAAACAGTGGCGCAGCTGGTCGACGGCCGACGGCCGGCAAATCGATCAGATCGCCAAGGTCGTCGCGCAGCTGCAGAGCGATGCCCATTCCAGGCGCATTCTGGTCAGCGCGTGGAACGTCGGCGACTTGGAGCAGATGGCCTTGTTGCCCTGCCATGCGCTGTTTCAATTCCATGTGGCCGGCGGCAGGCTCTCGTGCCAGCTCTATCAGCGCAGCGCGGATGCGTTTCTCGGCGTGCCGTTCAACATCGCCTCGTACGCGCTGCTGACGCACATGTTGGCGCAGCAGTGCGGTTTCGAGCCCGGCGAGTTCATCTGGACGGGCGGCGATTGCCATCTTTACCTGAATCACCTGACGCAGGTAAAGATGCAGCTCGAGCGCGAGCCCTATCCATTGCCGCGGCTGCGCATCAATCGCCGGCCGCCAGGCATTTTCGACTATGCATTCGACGACTTCTCGATCCTGGATTACCGATGCCACGCAGCAATCAAAGCGCCGATCGCCGTATGACGAAGAGGGCGGCGCGGCGCGCGCCGATGACCGAAGTCAGGTATTCGTCGATTCATGGGGTCGGCGTGTTCGCGCGGCGTAGCATCCGCAAGGGCAGTGCGATCATGGAATATATGGGGGAACGGATCAGCCACGCGCAAGCGGATGCCCGCTATGCGGACAAGGCGGACGGCGACAACCACACGTTTTTGTTCACGGTGGATTCGAGGACGGTCATCGACGGCGGCGCGGGCGGCAACGAGGCCCGGTTCATCAACCACGGCTGCGAACCGAATTGTGCGAGCACGATCAGAGACAAGCGGATCTTCATCGGGGCGATACGCACCGTCCGAGCGGGCGAGGAACTCTTCTACGACTACCAGATCCGGCGGGACGCCGACGACGCGCGGAACGTCGACGCGGTATTCGCCTGCCGTTGCGGCGCGAAGCATTGCCGCGGCAGCATGCTCGAGCGGCGCTGCGCTGCGCGCAGCGGCAACAGGCGCACCGCCGGGAAGCACGCCGGCAGGACGCGCACCGCCGGGAAGCACGCCGGCAGGACGCGCACCGCCGGGAAGCACGCCGGCAAGAGGCGCACCGCCGGGAAGCACGCCGGCAAGAGGCGCGCGCAGCGCCGGCCGCGCTGAGCTGCCCCGGCGGGGCGAGGCGACCCCTTTTCGCGGCCTTGCGATCCGTGGCACGCCGTTTGCTTCTATAATTGCGCCGCTTGCCCGGGGGAAGCCGTTGCCGGGAGACGACCCGATCCAAATCCCGTCTGCTTCATGCGTTGGTCGAAAATATGCGCTTGCCGTCGCTCAAATTTCTGAAAACGTTTCAGGTTGCGGCCAAGCGCCAAAGCTTCAAGGCGGCTGCCGAGGAGTTGTTCGTGACGCCGTCGGCCGTCAGCCACCAGATCAAGGCGCTCGAGGAGCAGCTCGGCGTGTCGCTGTTCGAGCGCGGCGCACGCGGCGTGCGCACCCTCGAGTTGACCGATGCGGGGGCTCATTATCTCGATCACATCAACGATATCTTCTCCAAGCTCGAATCGGTCACCGAACAGCTGCAAATTCGCTACGGCCGCACGATCATCCGCCTCAACGTGCCGCCGTTCTTCGCCAACGAGATGCTGCTGCCGCGATTGGCGTCGTTTTCTCAGGCGCGCGAGGAAACCGATATCCGCATCGAGACGGCGTTTTCGGCGCCGAGGACGCACCCGCCGGAGGCCGACCTGTCGATCGTCGTCGGCTCGGGTCCGTGGGAGGGCTTGACCGTGCACGAGCTGTTCGCGCAGACCTTCATCGTCGCTTGCTCGCCGGCGTTCCTGCTCGAGAACCCGATTCGCAGCTACGCGGACCTGAACGGCAAGACTCTGCTGGTGCACGAGGAGCGGCGCGACGCCTGGGAGCGTTGGACGCTGGGCCTAGGTCTCGAGCCCATAAAGCCGAATAGGCTGGTGCGCCTGGACACGATGTCCGCGGTGGTGCTGGCCGCCGAACAAGGGGTCGGGGTGGCGCTGGTACCGGCGCGCTTGAGCGCCGATCGGTTCGCGGCCGGCGGCCTGGTCAAGCTGTTCGACGCCGAACTGGCCACCAACGAAAACTACGTCATCCTGCAAAGACCGGAAGACGGCGGCCGCGAGGACTTGCAGGAACTCACGCGCTGGATTTTGAGCGAGTGCCGGGTGGCGTAGTGCGCGAGGCGCCTATCGCCGGCGGCGGGGGCGCGGTGGAGCTGGTCGTCGCCGTGTCGGAAAATGACGTCATCGGCCGCGACCACCGATTGCCGTGGCGATTGCCGGCGGATTTGCGGCGCTTCAAGGCGATCACCCTCGGCCATGACGTGTTGATGGGGCGCAAGACGCACGAGTCGATCGGACGGGCGCTGCCCGGCCGGCGCAACCTGGTGTTGACGCGTCAGCCGGGCCGCGTGGCGCCGGACTGCATCGCGGTCTCGTCGATCGAGGCGGCGATCGAGGCGGCGCAACCCGCGCGCCCGATCATGGTCATCGGCGGCGGCGAAGTCTATCGGCTGTGCCGGCCGTTCGTGACGCGCATCCATTTGACCTTGGTGCACGCGCGGATTGCCGACGGCGACACTTTCTTCGACGGCTGGCGCGGCGCGCAGTGGCGCGAATCGATGCGCGAACGCCATGAGGCGGACGAGCTGCACGCCCTTGCCTACAGTTTCATCACGCTCGACAGGTCTTGAGCGAGCGGCGCCAGCCGCGCGTCGATTTCGCGCCGCGCGCGTTCGAAATCGACGTCCTCTATGCGCGCCGCGTCCCGCGTCAAGTCCTCGAGCAGGCCGCTTTGAACGCAGCCGCGCCGCAGGGCGATGCGGTAGGGGATTTCGGCGTGAAACATCACCATCGAGTAGCGCGGCACGAAGCGTTCCGGGTGGCGGCGCTCGAGTTCGTGGGACAGCGAGCTTTGCAATTGAAATTTCGGATGGGCGACGCGGTCGCGCATTTCCAGGTAATTCTCCAGCGCCATCGCGGCAATCGCATCCGTATCGCGCTTGCGCGCGGCGTAAAAATCGGCGAACCGCCGTTCCCACGGGGCCTCTGCTTCGAGGCAAGCGTCGAATGCCAGGCAATCCTCCAGGCAGCAATTCATTCCCTGTCCATGAAACGGTACGATCGCGTGGGCGCTGTCGCCGATCAGCGCGGCCGCACCCTTGTAATGCCACGGCGTCGCGCGGACCGTGCCGAGCTGGCCGGTCGGATTGGTTTGGAATTCACGGATTCGATCCGGCATCAGATCGACGACGTCGGCGAAGCTCGCGCGCAGGAACCGCTCGATCGAAGCGGCATCGGTCAAGCTTGCGAAGCTCGAGCGGCCGTGCGTCGGCAGAAACAGCGTGCCGGTGAAGCTGCCGCCCTGGTTCGGCAGGGCAATCAACATGTAGCCGCCGCGCGGCCATATGTGCAGGGCTTCGGGGTTCAGCGGATATGTTCCGCCGGCGCCGGCCGGTATCGATAATTCCTTGTAGCCGTGCCGCAGATCATCGACGCGCGCATCGATCAGCCGCGCCGCGCTCAGCGCGCGGCGCATCGCCGAGCCGGCGCCGTCGCAGGCGAGCAGCGGCCGCATCGGCACCGCCAGCAGAACATCGCTGCGCAGGTCGCGCAGAGTGGCGACGCCGGCGCCGAAATCGGCAGTCTCCAGACGATGCTCGAATCGCAGCTCGACGCCATGGCGGCGCGCGGCGATATCCAGCAAGGTTCGATTGAGGAGAGCGCGGGATATCGAGTAAATCACTTCCCCCGGGCGGTTGCCGTAGGGCTGCAGCGCGGCGCCGCCTGCGCGGTCATGGACCAGTCGGCCGCGCATCGGCAGGAGCGCGCCGCGCAGCTCGTCGTATACGCCCACTCGCCGCAGGGCGTTGATGCCGCGCGCCGCCAGGGCGAGGTTGATCGAGCGGCCCGAATCGCCGGGCTCGCCGCGCGGATCGGCGCGGCTTTCGTAGATCGTCACGCCGAACCCGCGCCGGCGCATGAGGATCGCGAGCAGCGCGCCGGTGGGTCCCGCTCCCACGATGACTACGGGCGCGCCATCGACGCTCATCGCCGCACTGCGTCCGCCAGCACCTGCGCGGCCAGGAAAACTTCCCCGTAGGAGTTGTAGGATGGCACCGGCGTCAGCCGCAAAATATCCGGTTGCCGCCAATCGCCGACGACGCCTGCCGCGGTGAGGCTAGCCGCGGCGCGCGCCGCTGCCCGGGGCAGGCGCATGCTCAACTGGCAGCCGCGCTCCGCAGCGGCCCGCGGCGTGATGAATTCGACGAGCCCCGGCGCCAAGGCCTCGATCGAGCTGCGCAAATAGTCCGTCAGCGCGATCGACTTGGCGCGCAGCCGTCGAAAGTCGGCGCGCCGAAACAGTTCCAAGGACGCCAACAACGGCGCGGCGGACAACACCGGTGGATTGCTGATCTGCCAGCCCTCGGCGCCGCTCATCGGCTGGAAATCCGGCCCCATCGCAAAACGCGTACGCTTGTCGTGGCCCCACCAGCCGGCGAAGCGCGGCAGATCGAAGCGCGCGGCATGGCGCGCGTGCACGAAACAGCCACCCACGGCTCCCGGGCCGCCGTTCAAGTATTTGTAGCCGCACCAGACTGCGAAATCGACGTTCCAGTCGTGCAGCCGCAGCTCGGTGTTGCCGACGGCATGCGCAAGATCGAGGCCCACGGCCGCTCCGCTGTCGCGCGCCGCGGCGACGATCGGTGCAAGCTCCAGGCACTGGCCGGTGAGGTATTGGACGGCCGGCAACAACACCAGCGCGAGCCGCGGCCCGGCGCGCGCGACGGCCTCGGTAAGGTCCGCGGTGCGCAGGCACCATTCGCCCGGCCGCGGCGCCACTTCGATCAGGTGCCGATCGGCATTCAGTCCATGAAAGGCGAGCTGCGAGCAAATCGCATAGCGATCGGATGAGAACGCCGATTTCTCGATCAATACGCAATCCCTGCCGGCGGCGGGCCGGAAGAAGCTGACCATCATCAGGTGCAGGTTCACCGTCAAGGAGTTCATCGCGACGACTTCGGCGGCGTCGGCGCCGAGCAGCCCGGCCAGCGGCTCGGCGAGCTGTTCGTGATAGCCGATCCAAGGCCGCCGCGCGGCGTGATGACCGGTCACCGCCAATTCGCGCCAGTCCGCCAATTCCTGTTCGACGAATTGCGCCGCCGCTCGCGGCTGCAGGCCGAGCGAATGGCCGCATAAATAGACGGCCCGGCGCCCGGCAGGGCCCGCCGGGTGATGAAATTCCGCGGCGAAGGACGCCAACGGATCGCGTTCGTCGGCGAGTTCGGCGGCCGCGGCGCTTGCTTCCGGGATCAGCAATTTGCGTCGCCTGCGGCCATCAGCCGGCCGGAGCTTGCATCACGGTGCCGCAGGCGCTGCAGGTGCGCTGTTGAATGTTCGCATAGAATCGCGCGAATATACCCGGCAGTTGGCCCTCGATATCGGCGACGGCGACGCGTTGCAGGTGCAAAGAATGACCGCAGTTCTCGCAATACCAGGAGAAACCGTCCAATTCGTCCGCTCGCCGGCGCCGTTCGACGACGATGCCGATCGTGCCCGCGGGTCGCTGCGGCGAATGCGGCATCTGCGCCGGCAGCAGAAATATGTCGCCTTGCCGGATGCTCACCGCGATGATGCGGCCGTCCTGGATCGTATTCAGGACGATATCCCCCTGCAATTGGTAGAAGATCTCTTCGCTGGGATCGTGGTGGAAGTCCTTGCGGGAGTTCGGGCCGCCGACCGCCATGACGATGAAGTCGCTGTCCTGGAACAACAATTTGTTGCCCACCGGCGGCTTCAATAAGTCGCTGTTGCGATCTATCCAACGCTGCAGATTGAAGGGCGCGGCAACGGCCATCGGCACATTATAGCGACCGCGCGAAACTTCGGCGCTTACCGTGCGGTCTGACGTTCTGGCGGGATTCTAATTCGAGAGAGCGGGGTAATTTATGAGATTCATCGGTTTGCAGGCCGCATGTTGGTTGACGGCAACGCTTGGCGCGTGTCCGGTCGTTGCCGCAACCGGTGTGCCGATGCCCGCCGTATGGAAGCAGCATCACGTGAATTTCGTCTACATGGGCGTCACCTCGCGCTATTCATGCGACGGTTTGAGCGACAAAGTGCGGGCCATGCTGATGAATCTCGGCGCCCGCAGGGATCTGCGGATCGTCGCGCTCGGCTGCGAGGAATTCGGCCGCCCGCCGGGGCCGCACTCGATCAGCCCGAGCCTGGAGATCCGCTTTTCGGCGCCGGCCGTGCCGCAAGCGGGCATAAAGGCCGCCAGTCCCGGCGACCTGGCGCCGGTCGATGCCCGCTTCGAATCCTTCACGATAGCGGCGGACGCGTTTCGCAACATGGGGGTCGGCGATTGCGAGTTGGTCGAGGAGTTCGCCCGGCAAATCCTGCCGAAGCTCTCGACGCGCGACGTCGAAAAGGAGATTACCTGCGTGCCGTATCAATTGAGCGGCAGCCGCTACTACATCCACGGACAAATTCTGCGGGCGCTGTCGCCGGCCGAGCAATCGGCACTGGGAAAGTCGGGCGGCGGGTAGTGACCGGCGCCGGGGAGCGGTCGGCGCCGCCGCGCGTCGATCTGCCGCCGCGCGTCGATCTGCCGCCGCGCGCGGATTTTCCTCTCAGGCGCCCGCCGCGGCGGCGCCGGCGCAGCCGATCTGCACGGGCGCGGCGTCGGCGACGTCCAGGCGCAATGCCGTCAACGCGCCGCCCCAAACGCAGCCCGTGTCCAGGGCCAGCACGTCGGCGCGGCGCAAGAACCCCAAGGTGGACCAATGACCGAAAATGATGCGTGGGCCGCGCCATGCGGCATTTTCGGCGTCGAACCAGGGAATCAGCGACCTGCCGTGGGTTTTCTGCGGTGCGCCCTTGACGCGTAAAACGAGCCGGCCGGCGCCATCGACGTAGCGCAATCGGGTGAGACAATTGGCGATGAACCGCAGGCGGCGCGCGCCGTCGAGTTCGGGCGTCCACCGGTCCGGCGAATCGCCGTACATGCGCTGAAAAAGCCGCTCCGGCGCCCGCTGCAACGCCTGCTCCAGTTCGCGCGCGCAGGCGTGCGCGGTCGCGACATCCCACTGCGGCGGCAGGCCGGCGTGCAACAGCAGGAGTCCGTGGGCCGCATCCTCGTGCAGCAGCGGCAGCGACATCAGCCAGTCGGTCAATGATTTGCTGTCCGGCGCCCGCAGCAAAGCGTCCAGCGTGTCGCCGCTGCGTGCGCCGGCAGCGCCCAATGCCACGGCCAGGAAGTGCAGATCGTGATTGCCGAGCACGCAGACCGCCGCGGATCCGAGCGCCCGAACCCGGCGCAACACCGCGAGCGAATCGGGGCCGCGATTGACCAGGTCGCCGACGAACAACAAGCGGTCGCGGCCGCTGGAAAAGTCGAGCGCATCGAGCAGCGCGCCGAGTTCCCGGTCGCAACCCTGCACGTCGCCGATCGCGTACAGCGCCATCGGCCTAGTGCAGCACTCCGGGCATCGCCAACCTGAACGGCGCGATCGGTGCATCGAACTGCTGACCGTCGTCGGCGACCATTTGGTAGCTGCCTTGCATCGTGCCGACCGGCGTTTCGATCACCGCGCCGCTGGAATATCGAAATCCTTGGCCGGGCTTCAGGTACGGCTGCTCGCCGACGACGCCGTCGCCACGGGTCTCTTTGACGTTGCCGTTGGCGTCCGTAATGATCCAGTGACGGGTCAGCAACCGCGCCGGCAGCGGGCCGTCGTTGCGTATCGTGATCGTGTACGAAAATACGAAGCGCTTGTCGTGCGGATCGGATTGCTCCTCGAGATACGAAGTCTCGACCTCGACGCGGATTCGTGGATTCGCTGGCTCTGCTGTCATGGATCGCATCGCATTATTTCAAGCGAATCGCGAGCACGTCGCAATGCGCCGCGTGGAGCACCGTATCTTCCGTGAAATTCACCAGGATTGCGAGGCCGTGCCGCTCGCGGCTGCCGAGCACGATCAAATCCGCGCGCTCCTGCGCGGCGACACGCAGAATCTCCGCCTTGGTGTTGCCGGCTTCGACCCGGCAGATGGTGCGCTCGAGCGCCAGCCGCCGCACCAATTCATCGAGCTTGTCGCGCGATCGCTTGATCAATTCGTCCTCGATCTGCACCGCGGGCATCAAGGATTCCCCCATCGGTTCGACCGGTGCGAACTCGACGACATGCAAGGCGACCAGCGATGCGTTCCAGTGGACGGCGAGCTCGCGTCCGGCGGCGGCGACCTGCTCGCTGCCGTCGGACAGATCCAGCAACAGCAGTATTTTCCTGTAGGGCGGCATAGCGCGCAGTATAGCCGAGGGTTGCGCGGCCTATGCGGTTTGTCGGGCATCGGCCGCGGACTTGGCATGCAAGCGGACCGCGAGCAGCCCGAATTGGGCGGGCGTCAGGACTTCGGGCCGTAGCGCGGGGTCGATGCCGCAGGCGGCGATTTCCTCGGCCGACAGCAAGCCCTTCAGGCCGTTGCGCAAGGTCTTGCGGCGGTGGGAAAACGCGGCGCTGACGACGGCGCGCAACACCCGTTCGTCGCCGATCTCGAAACGAGGCGCCGTCGTCGGGCGCAAGCGCACGACCGCCGAGCAGACCTTCGGCCGGGGGTGAAAAGCTCCCGGTCCGACGTCGAACAGCGCTTCGACCCGCGCGTACGCGGCGAGCATCACGGTCAAGCGGCCGTACTCCCTGCCGCCCGGCATTGCGGCCATGCGGTCGACCACCTCTTTCTGCAGCATGAAATGCAGATCGAAGATCGCCGCGCGCTGGCGCAGCAATGCAAACAACAGCGGCGTGGAGATATTGTACGGAAGATTGCCGACGACGCGCAGCGGCGCACCGCCGCCGCGCAGGAGCGCGAAATCCATCTCGAGGGCGTCGGCGACGTGCACCCGCAGCCTGCCGGCCGCGCGCGGATCGCGTTCGAGACCCGCGGCGAGGTCGCGATCGATCTCGACGGCATCCAGCCGCCCGGCGCGCTCCAGCAGCCTGAAAGTCAACGCTCCGCGGCCGGGGCCGATTTCGACGATGCGCTCGCCGGCGGCGGGAGCCACGGCGTCGACGATTCGGCCGATGACCGCCGGATCGTGCAGGAAGTGCTGGCCGAACCGCCTACGAACCGGCATGGACGGCGCCGGTCAGGCGGACGGCGAGCGCGACCGCGGCTCGCAGACTGCCGGCGTCGGCTTTGCCGGTGCGCGCCACCGACAGGGCCGTGCCGTGATCGACGCTGGTGCGCAGGATCGGCAATCCCAGAGTGATGTTCACGGCATTGCCGAAGCTCGCATGCTTGATCACCGGCAAGCCCTGGTCGTGGTACATCGCGACGATGACGTCGGCGGTTGCAAGCACCTGCGGCGCGAAGGCCGTGTCGGCCGGCAACGGCCCGCGCGCGTCGATGCCTTCGGCGCGTATCTGCCGGATGAGCGGTTCGATGACCTCGATTTCCTCGCGCCCGAGGTGCCCGGATTCACCGGCATGCGGGTTGAGGCCGAGGACCACGATGCGCGGCGACTGCACGCCGAAATGGCGGCCCAAGTCCGCATGCACGATGCGCAGCGTCGCCTGCAGGCGCTCCGCCGTGATCGCCTTCGGGACTTCGGCGAGCGGCAAGTGCGTCGTCACCAGCGCGACCCGCATCCGATCGTCCGCCAACATCATCACGGGCATCGCCGCGCGGGTTCGAGCCGCCAAATATTCGGTGTGGCCGCTGAATGCGAAACCGGCGTCCAGCAGCGTGCTCTTTTGGACCGGTGCCGTCACCATGGCGGCGAACTCGCCGTTCATGCAGCCGTCGCAGGCGCGATCGAGCATGCGCAGCACGGAAGCGGCGTTGCGCACATCCAGTTGGCCGGCGACGACCGGCAGCGCGCAGTCGATATTCAGCAACTTGAGCGTGCCCGCGCGCTGCGGCCGCGCCGGCGCCGAGGGATCGTAGCTTTCGAGCGCGAGCGGCAGGCGCAAACTCGCCGCCGCGGAGGCGATGACCCGGCGGTCGCCGGCGACGATCAATTCGGCGTCGGAGTCCGATTGCGCGAGCATGACGCAGGTATCCGGCCCGATACCAGCCGGTTCGCCCGACGTAATGACGATCCTCGGCGTGTACACTACATCTTGATTTCGACGAACGCCTCGTCGCGTAATCGTTGCAGCCAAAGCTCGGTCTCTTCGTCCGCCTTGCTTTCGCGAATCGCCTCGAACGCACGCCGCCTGCGGATGTCGGAGGAACTGTCGTAGCTGCGCTTGCCGAGCAGCTGCACTATGTGCCAGCCGTAGCGGGTCTTGAACGGCATGCTGATCTCGTTGATCTTCAGATTTGCGATGGCCTTTTGGAACTCGGGCACGAACGAGCTCGGCGAAACCCAGCCGAGATCGCCGCCGTCGGGCGCCGAGCCCGGATCCTCGGAGGTCGTCGTGGCGATGCCCGCGAAATCCTCGCCGTTCAAGATGCGCTGACGGATCTTCAGCAATTTCTGCCGCACCGTTTGATCGTCGTCCAATTCATTGGGTTTCATGAGGATATGCCGCAGGTGAATCTGGTTGACGATGACCGGCTTTTCTCCGGTGCGCACCTCGTTGAGCTTGACGATGTTGAAGCCGCTCGCCGTGCGCACCGGCCCGCCGATATCCCCGGGCTTCATCTTGGTGACGAGCTGCAGGATGAAGTTCGGCAGCTGACTGCCCTTGCGCCAGCCGAGCGTGCCGCCGTCCAAGGCCGTCTGGCTGTTGGAATTGGCGATCGCCAGCTGCGCGAAGCTCTCGCCCTTGCGGGCGCGCGCGGCGACGTCCTGCGCCTTCTGGGTCAGCTGTTCGATTTGTTGCGGCGAAGCAGCCGCAGGAACCGCTATCAGGATGTGCGATATGTTGAACTGGTCGTGGGCGGCCGCGCTGTCCTCGCGCTTCAAATACTGATCGATTTCACGCGGCGTGACGACGATACGCGCGATCACATCGCGTTCGCGCAGCGCCTGCAGCGTCAACTCCTTGCGCATCGATTCGCGGTACTGCTTGTAATCGATGCCCTGTGCGGCGAGCGCCGTCGGCAGTTGATCGAACGGGATCTTATTGCGCGCCGCGATCTGCTGCAGCGCGCCGTTCAGTTGATCGTCGGAAATGCTGAGGCCGATGCGGTTGGCCCTCTGCATCTGGATTTCTTGCAAAATGAGGCGGTCCAGCACCTGCTGCTGGAGCACGCTTTGCGGCGGCAGCGCGACCTTCTGCTCCTCGAGGCGCTTGGTCACCGCGTCCATCTGCTGGTCCAGCTGGCTGCGCAGGACGATACCGTCGTTGACGACCGCTGCGATGCGATCGAGCAATATTCCGCGCGTGCCGATATCCCGAGTCTGCGCCTGCGCCGTGCAGCAGAGCGCCAACGCCGCAATCGGCAAGCAGAAAAGGCGGGAAATCATGCGCATGGGCGATCGTTACTCGGGTCTAGGGAACTGGGTTGACGGCGGAGTATCCGCTAATCGACCGTCGCAGGAAAGTATCCGCTGAACCTCCGACCGAACTCAGGCCCAGGAGTTCCAATTGTACGGCAATCGACGTGTCCATCGCGCCGGTGCGGTTGACGACGTAGCGGCGCTGCACCACTTGAACGCGCCAACAGCAGCTCGTGTATTCGAACCCGGCCACTTGCTCGATCGCTTTCCTATCCAAGGTCGAATACACCAGGCGGCCGACCGCATTCCAGTGAGCGGCGATCGGCCACGCGGCGGAGCCGTCCCATTGGTCGAGGACGCCGTGCTGGAATCGGTACCCCAGGTTGACCATGCGGGCGGCGTCCGGCCGGTACTGGACGGACACCTCGGATTTCTCGGTCGTATTGACGTACGGGTTCCACTGGTAGTTCATTTTCACGCTCCAGTTCCGGTAGGCGGTCACGGCGAGTTCACCGACGATGTTGGAGGCGCCGTAATTGACCGGCGTCTCGCCGGGAAGCGTCACGCGCGGCTGCGAAAAATAGCGCGTCTGTCCCAGGGTGGCCGACAGGTACTGCTGTCCGCTCTGATGATCGAATAGGCGCGTCGTGACGCCGAGGCTCAATTGGTTCGCATCGCCGATGCGGTCGCCGCCGACGTAGCGGTTGGTGCGGTACAGTTCCGTCAGATTCAGATCCGGCAACGCCGTGTCGAAGACCGGCAGATCGTTCTGGTTGCGGTAGGGGATGTAGCTGTAGACGACGCGCGGCTCCAAGGTCTGCGTGCGCCCTCCGCCCGCGCCGGTATCGCGCTCGAAAACCAGCCCCATATCGAGTCTGCCGTAAGGCAGCGAGCGGGTCGGCGAACTCGGTAGGCTGGCGCCGGCGTTCTGCAGATCGTACTGCGTAAAATTCCAGCCGATCGCCGGGACGAAAAAATACCCGGGCGCCCGCCGCGCCCAGCGCAGCTCCGGCGCGAGGTTCAGGCGGATGCCGGTCGGGCCCACATCGCGCAGGAAATTCACCGCCTCGCTGTCCAGAGAGAATTCCAGGCCGGTACGGGCGATCGGCCAGAGCGCGTCGGCGGTGACGCGCGGCACGCGCGAATAGGGCCGGTCGATGGCAGCGACCGAAATGTCGATCGTCTGAAAATTCTGCAATTGCGCGCTGACCCGCCAGGCGTCGTCGTGATACAAATACTCGGCGCGGCGCTGCAGATAGGTGACGCTGGTCTCGGCGGAGCCGACCGCGAAGTCCTGAAAGTAATTGCTGTCGCTGACGCTCGCGATGTCGAAGCCGACGCGGCTGCGCCGATCGAGTTCGGTGACGTCCGTCGCGCGAAAATAATTGCGCTCCGCTTGAGTCTGCAGATCCTCGGGCAGGAAACTCGTGTCGATTTGCCCGTGCGAGGAGGTCGTCAGATAGCGGTATTGGCCCGCGATATCCGCGCCGCGGGCCGACATGTATCCGGGCGTCAGGGTCAAATCGTAGTTCGGCGCCAAGTTGAAATAATAGGGAATGCCGATCGAGTAGCCGGTGTTGCCGGAGTGCGCAAAGTTCGGATACAGGAATCCGCTCTGCCGCGCGCTCCCCAAGGGAAAGGACAGATACGGCGTATAGAACAGCGGCACGCCCTTGAACAGCAGATGCGCGCCGTGCGCGGCCCCTTGCTGGCGCGCCGTGTCGAGGTCTATCGACGAGGCGCGCAGCGCCCAATCCTCGTTGCCGACGGGACAGGCCGTATAGCGGACGCGGTGCAGCGTGATCTTGCCGCCCGGCTTCACCTCGATCTGCTTGGCGAATCCGCGGCCGTTGCGGTTGAGCAGCTTGAAGGCGGCATCGCCGAACTCGGCGCCGCCGCTTTGGTCGTAGCTGCCGGCGTCGCTCTGAATCCGCAGTCGCGGATCCTCGAAGCGCACCTTGCCCTTGACCGTGACCCGGCCGGTGCGCGGATCGTAGGTGACCGAATCGGCAGTCACTTGGCGCGCATTCTCGGTGACCATGACCCGGCCGTTTACCAAGGCCTTGCCGTCGGCGGCGAGCGTCGCGGCGTCGCTGTCGATGTGGATGCGATGATCGCCGGCCGGGATGGCGGCGGAGCGCGGCGTCGGCAGCGGCGGCGCCGGACAGAAGTCGGCCGCCAGCACGGACGGGACCGCCGACAGAGCGATCAGCAGCGCTACGGCGCGGACGTGAGAGGCCATCGGCAAAATTCGTCGCCCAGAGGTTATTGTGAACAGCGCCGCGCGTTGCGAAGACGCGCAGGCCCCGCATTATAATCGGTATAATTGCGCGCGCCGCATTTGCGGTTCGCCGAATTCGCATCATGACTCCATCGGACGCAGGCGACCTTCGCTTCCTAGAGATCACGCGTTGGCTTGCCGAAGACCTGGGTTTTGCGGGCAGCCCGGTGGTGCCCGCCTCGTCCGACGCGAGCTTCAGGCGCTATTTTCGCGTTACCCGGGCCGGCGAGAGCTACATCGTCATGGATGCGCCCCCGGAGAAGGAAAGTCTCGGGCCCTACCTGCGGGTGGCCGCGATGCTGGCGGCAAGCGGCCTCAACGTGCCGCGCGTGCTGGCGCTCCATGAGGCGCGCGGTCTGGTGTTGATCAGCGATTTGGGTTCGCGCCAATATCTCGACGCGCTGGCTCAGGGCGAGGACGTCGAGCGGCTCTATGCGGATGCGCTCGACGCCTTGCTCGTGATGCAATCGATGCGCCGGCCGTTCGCGAGCGAGCTGCCGGCCTACGACCGCGCGCTATTGATGCGCGAAATGGAGCTGCTGCCGGAATGGTTTTTGCGCCGTCATCTGCGGCTCGATATCGGCCGCGCGGAACGCGCGATGTTGGACCGACTGTTCGAGCAGCTGCTGCAATCGGCGCTGGCGCAGCCCGCCACCTTCGTGCACCGCGATTATCATTCGCGCAATCTGATGATCGCGGACCAGGCCAATCCCGGGATTCTCGATTTTCAGGATGCCGTCGTCGGGCCATTGACCTACGATCTCGTATCGCTGCTTCGCGACTGCTACATCGCATGGCCGCGGCACAGGGTGCGCGCTTGGGCGCTCGGCTACCGGCGGCGCCTGCTGGAGCGGGGATTTGCGCTCGCCGCCGGTGAGGAGCAGTTCATGCGCTGGTTCGACATGATGGGCCTGCAGCGGCACATAAAGGTGTTGGGCATATTCTGTAGGCTCAATTACCGCGACCGGAAATCGCAATATCTGGCGGATTTGCCGCGCGTCCTCGATTACCTGCGCGCGGTCGCGGCCGCACACCCCGAGACCGGCGAGTTTGCCGAGTTCATTACCTCGCGGATCGACGGCCAATTCGAGCAAGCGCAGGCGCGGGCACTGGCGCAAGCACGCGCAGAGGCGCAGCCGCAAGCACGGGCACCGTCATGACGTACGACGAAGGCGCAAACCTTCCGCGTGCGGCGATGATTCTCGCGGCGGGGCGCGGCCTGCGCATGCGGCCGCTGACCGAGGCGACGCCGAAGCCTCTTTTGCGCGTGTGCGGCGCGCCGCTGATCGAGCATCACGTCCATGCCCTGGCCCGCGGCGGAATCCGCGACATCATCGTCAATCTGTGCTGGCTCGGTGCGCAGATCCGCGATTATCTCGGCGACGGCGCGCGCTACGGCGTCAGCATCCGTTATAGCGACGAGACGCCGCGCGCGCTGGAGGCCGCCGGCGGCATCGTCCGGGCGCTCGCGCTGCTGGCGCCGGGACCCTTCGCGGTCGTCAATGCCGACATCTACTGCGACTTTGCGTTCGAGAATCTGCGCATCGGCGCCGGCGCCGATGCGCATCTGCTGCTGGTCGCCAATCCGCCGCAGCATCCGCAGGGCGATTTCGGCCTGCAGGACGGCTGGGCCGTGGCGAGCGCGCCGCGGCAGTTCACGTTCGCGGGGATCGCCGTCTACCGCACCGCGCTATTTGCCGGGCTCGCCGACGGCGTGCGGCCGCTGAAGCCCTTGCTGATCGAGGCCATGGCGGCGCGGCGCTGCTCGGCGCAAATCCATGGCGGCCTCTGGGAGGACGTCGGTTCGGTGGAACGGCTGGCGGCGTTGAACGCCCGTCGATGCGATACAATCGGCCGATGACCGACTTCAAGGGTATCCCGATCAGGCCCGCGGCGGCGGTGCCGAGCGGCGACAAATACACGACTGCGCAGGGATTCACGGCGATCAAGGACGGCATCAAATCCGCCGCGGCGCCACGGCCGGCCGCGGCGCGGGCCGCGGGCAAACCGCGCTGGTTGCGCGCGCGCATGGCGGCAGGCGAGGGCTACTCCGCGGTCAGGCAAATCGTCAAACAGCATCGGTTGAGCACGGTTTGCGAAGAAGCGAAATGCCCGAACATCGGCGAATGCTGGAATGCGGGCACCGCAACGATCATGCTGATGGGCTCGGTGTGCACGCGCGCCTGCCGCTTTTGCGCGGTCGATACCGGCAATCCGCGCGGCTGGCTCGACGCCGATGAACCGCAGAATGCGGCGCGCTCGGTCGCCTTGATGAAGCTGCGCTACGTCGTTCTCACGTCCGTCGACCGCGACGATTTGCCGGACGGCGGCGCCGCCCATTATGCGGCGGCGATCCGCGCCATCAAGACCGCGAACCCGCACACGGCGGTCGAGGCCCTGACCCCGGATTTCCAAGGGTCGCTGGCCGACGTGCGAACCGTGCTCGACTCCGGGGTGGACGTGTTCGCTCAAAACGTGGAGACCGTCGAACGCCTGACCCATCCGGTGCGAGATCCGCGGGCGGGCTACGCACAGACGCTCGCGGTGCTGGCGCACGCCAAGGCTCACCGGCCCGCGGTGCTGACGAAGACCAGCCTGATGCTCGGTCTCGGCGAGACGGATGCGGAAATCCTCGAGACGATGCGCGCCCTGCGGTCCGCGGCGGTCGACATACTGACCCTGGGGCAGTACCTGCGGCCGACGCCGCAGCATCTCGACGTCCGGCGCTACGTGACGCCGCAACAATTCGACGAATACCGCGCCTGGGCGCTCGAGCTCGGCTTCGTCGAGTGCGTGTCCGGGCCCTTGGTCAGATCCAGTTACCGCGCGGAACGGGCCCTCGCCCGCAACAATGCGGGTTTGGACAACCGCCGCCTGGGTTGATGAACGCCGCGCCGCTGATCCGCCGCTTGGGGCTGGTCGACTACGAGCCGACCTGGCGCGCGATGCAGCGCTTCACGGACGAACGCGGGGCGGAGACGCGCGATGAGATCTGGCTGTTGCAGCACCCGCCGGTGTTCACCCTGGGGATGAACGCGAGCCGCGATCACCTCCTCGATCCCGGCGGGATCCCGGTCGTGCAAATCGACCGCGGCGGCCAGGTCACCTATCATGGGCCGGGACAGCTGGTCGTGTATCCCTTGCTCGACTTGCGGCGCCTGCGCTTGGGCATCCGCGATCTGGTCACGGCTCTCGAGCAAGCGATCATCGGCTACGCGGCAGAATGGGATTTGCGCGCGGTCGCGCGGCGCGATGCGCCCGGCGTCTACGTCGACGGCGCGAAGCTCGCGAGCATCGGCCTGCGTATTCGGCGCGGCGCCAGTTATCACGGCGCGAGCCTCAACGTCTCGCCGGATCTGCAGCCGTTTCGGCGCATCAACGTATGCGGCCATCGCGGACTCGCCGTGACCAGCCTCGCCGAGCTTTGCGCAGCCGCTGACGTCGACGCCGCCGGCGAGGGCGTCGCGCGCCACCTGTTCGGCCAGTTGGGGTTCGAGCCGCGCTACAGCGCCATCAACACGGATTTGCAGGCCGACAGCTCGCGATAGATCGCGTCCAACTGCGCGCGGCTCTCTGCATGGATCAAATAGGTGACGGCCAAAAAATTGCCGTCCGCGCTGGTGCGCGTGCGCACCCGCGCCTCGCCGAGCGCGCCGCTATGCTTTTCGACGATCGCGGTCGTGAGCGCGCGCAGATCGCTGTCGCAACGGCCCATGACCTTGATCGGAACGTCGCTCGGAAAGGCCGGCGGCGATGCCCCTTTCATAGCGCTGGGGTCGGCGCCAATTCGCGGACGTACGCCTCGAAAGCCGCGTGCATGCGCCGGAACACAGGCCCGGGCAGACCGCTGCCGACGGCGGCGCCATCGAGCGAGGTGACGGCCAGAACGCCGCGCGTGGAGAAGCCCAGCCAAATCTCGTCGGCGGCACGCAATTCGGCCTCGGTCACCTGGCACGCTTGGTTGGCGATATTTTGCCGGGCGGCGAGTTCGTCGACCACGTCGCGCGTCGTTCCCGGCAGGATCTGCCGGCCGTTCGGCGGCGTACGGATGATGCCGCTCTTGACGACGTGCACGCTCGTCGACGAACCCTCGGTCAGGTAGCCGTCATCCAGCAATATCGTTTCGAAGGCGCCGACATCGGCCGACATTTTCTTCAGCATGACGTTCGCGAGCAGGGCGGTGGACTTGATGTCGCGGCGCGCCCAGCGGATGTCCGCGGCCGTCACGGCGGCGACGCCGCGCTCCAGCATCTGTGCCGAGATCGCCTCGAGCGCCGAAGCGAAGGCGAAGATCGTCGGCGTGAGGCCGGCCGGCCACGCATGAGTGCGGCCGAATTCCGCACCCCGACTGACTTGTATGTAAAGATACATGTCGCCGCCGCCGTTGCGTTCGCTCAATTGCCGGCAGACCTCTGCCCACTCGGCGTGCGTCAGCGGCGCTTGCATGCCGATCGCCTTCAGGCTGCGCGCCAGCCGGTCGAAATGCTCGCGCAGTCGGAACGCGCGACCGGCGTACACCGGCAGCACTTCGTAGACGGCATCCGCGAACAGGAACGCCCGATCGAGCGGTGAAACCGCGGCTTGCGCGAGCGGCAGGTACTGTCCGTTCAGATAGCAGATAGGTAGCGGCATCCGCGCCACCCCCTCAGGCGAACCAGAGCCGAAGCGTATCGACGAGGCTGCGCCACCAGCCGCCGGCGGCGTCGCGCGCCAGGGGGTGGAGGGTGCGCGTCGCGATGGTTTTGCCGCCCGCATCGACGCGCAATACGCCCACCTCCGAATTCCTGCCGAGCGGCGCGATCAATCTCGGTGAGAGCAGCAGCGAGGTTCTCAGGGTTGCCGCCTGGTCGCGCGGCACCGTCACGTACAGGTTATGCGCGATGCCGACGCCGATCGGCGATGTCGCCGCCTTCCAAACGCGCGCCGCGGCGAGCTGCGCGCCGCCCTTGGCGACCAATTTCGTATCGTAGAAAGTGAATCCGTAGTTCAGCAAGGCGGCGCTCGCGCGTTCCCGGCCGTGGTACTTGGCGCCGCCGAGAACGACGGATAGCAAACGCATGCCGTTGCGCACCGCCGAGGCGACCAGGCAATAGCCCGCCTCCTCGGTGTGGCCGGTCTTCAATCCGTCGACGCCGGGATAGCTCTCAAGCAGGCCGTTGCGGTTCTGTTGATTGATGCCGTTGTAGGCGAATTCGCGTATCGCGAACCACGGGTAATATTGCGGGAAATCGCGGATCAGAGCGCTCGCCAGCAGCGACAAATCGCGCGCCGTCGTGTAGTGCCCGGCAGCCGGCAGACCGGTCGCGTCCTCGTAGCGCGTGTCCAGCATGCCGAGCCGTTTCGCGGTCGCGTTCATCATTTGCACGAAGGTATCCTCGGTACCCGCAACCTGCTCGGCGAGCGCGACCGTCGCGTCGTTGCCGGACTGCACGATCATGCCGAGAATCAGCGATTTCACTGGCACCTTCGAGCCGACCTGCACGAAGGTGCGCGAGCCGCCCGTGTGCCACGCCTTGGCACTGATCGTCACCGGCTCGTCCAACGCCAGCTTGCCGGCGGCGAGTTCCTGAAAGACGATGTACGTGGTCATCAGCTTCGTGAGGCTCGCCGGCTGCATGCGCGCCACGGCGTTCTGCGCGGCGAGAATCTTGCCGCTGTGGTAATCGACGAGTATGTAGGCCTGCGCATCCACCGACGGTGGCGTCGGGATTGGTATGTCGGCGAAACAGGGGGCGGCGGCGAGGATCAGCAACAAAAGGCTGGACGACACTGAACGCGGCATGGCGGATGAGGGCCTCGGTGATCGGCGGGTAAAGGGTGCGACGCTAATTGTGCGCCAATATTGCATTAATTCAGCGCAAGATGCGCATCCTTGAGGCCGATGCGGGCGAGCGCGTTCACGGTCCGATCGTAGTCGTCGACGCCGCCGACGGGGCCGATGCGCACCCTGTACAGTTTGCGGCCGCCGATCGTATCGGCGCGCACGAACGCGTCGGCGTAGCCGTCGCCGCGCAATTTGCGCAGCAGGCGGTCCGCATTGGCGGGAGCGGCGAACGCGCCGACCTGGACGAACAGCGCGGCCGGTATTGCCGGCGCGGCGGACGCTTGCGATGTTGCCGCGGCTTGCGGCGCGGCTTGCGGCGCGGCTTGCGGCGCGGCGTCGGCGAACGTCGGCCCGGCGGCTGCCGCGGGCGCTGTCGGCGCCGCCGGGTCGACGTCCCGCACCTCGACGAACGCCGTACCCTTCGCCAGCATGCCGAGCTTGGCGGCCGCCGTGTACGACAAATCGATGATGCGATTCGCCACGAAGGGACCGCGGTCATTGACCCGCACTATGACGCTGCGGCCGTTGCGCAGATTGGTGACGCGTACGTAGCAAGGCAGCGGCAGCGTCTTATTGGCCGCCGTCATCGCGTACATGTCGTAAGGCTCATGCGTCGAGGTGCGATCCTCGTAAAATCCCGGTCCGTACCAGGAGGCGACGCCGCGCTCGTCATAGCCGAGGCACGACGGCAGGACGTAATAGCGCTTGCCAAAGACCTCGTAGAACGGCGGATTGCCGTAGCGGGAGCGCGGTTCGATGCGCGGCACGGCGTCCGGCACGTCCATGACGTCGGCCGGCGGCGGCGGCACTCGTTGCGCGGCAACCGGCGGCAGCGGCGTCTTGGTACGCAGAGGCGGCGCGCTTTGGCAGGCCGAGAGCAACAGCGCGGCGAGCGCGCCGAGCAGCGCCGACCGGCGCGCGCGGCGCCCGCGGCGCCCGCGGCGCACCGTCATGGCGAGCCGCGCGGCGCGGCGTCGCGCCCGGCGATCGCGGCGCGTTGCGGCGCGTCCGCGGGCCGCGGCGCGCCCTCGACCCGCGATTGCAGCGCGCAGGCGAGTTCGTAGACGGCCATCGCATACAGCGGGCTGCGGTTGTAGCGCGTCAGTGCGTAGAAATTCTCATAGCCGACGCGCCAGTGGACGCCGTCGGCTTGCTGGGCCGGGATCAATACCGCCGGCGTATCGGCAGGCGGCGCTCGGTCGATGCGCACGCCCTGCGCTTGCAGCGAGCCGACGGTTGCCGACAGGCGGATTTGCGCCTCGCCGGCCGCCAGCGCGCCGGCCGCGGCGGCCGGGACGATGTCCGGCGCGACGGACGCATCGCTGAGCACCGGCGCGCCGCCGGTCCAACCATGGTCCTTAAGAAAATAGCCGACGCTGTCGAATACGTCCGGCCAGTTCGACCAGAGATCGACGCGGCCGTCGCCGCTCGCGTCGAGCCCGTAGCGCCGGTAAGCGGACGGCATGAATTGCGGCGCGCCCATCGCGCCGGCGTAGGAACCCGTCGCCGTCAGGGGATCGATTCCCTGATCCCGTGCCAACAGCAGAAACTGTTCCAGCTCGCTGCGGAAAAATTTCGAACGCGACGGGTAATCGAACGCCAGCGTCGTCAAGGCGTCGAGCACCCGGTACTGGCCGGTCAGCGTGCCGTAATAGGTCTCGACGCCGAGAATCGCCACCACATATTGCGGGGCAACGCCGGTGCGGGCGCTCGATGCGTCCAGTTCCCCCTGGTGCGCGCGCCAAAAGTCGACGCCTTCCTGGATGCGCTTTTCATTGAGGAAGATCGGCCGGTACTGATACCAGGGCAGCGTCTTTTCGACCGGCCTCGCCATCGCCGCGATGATCGCGGGCTGGCTCTTTGCGGCTGCGAGCAGCGCGCGCAATTGCGGCTCGTCGAAGGCATCGTGGTATGCCATGTGGCCGATGAACCGCTCGACAACGGCGCGGTGCGTGTCGAGCGCCGCCGCGGGCCGCCAGGCGCCGATGGCCAGGGCGGCGGCGAGCAGCAGGCGATGCGCACGAATTGCGGCGATCACGGTCAGGATCCGACGAGCTTGCGGTGCGAATGCAAGGACATGAGGATGCCGAATCCGGCCATGATCGTCACCATCGACGTGCCGCCGTAGCTGATCAGCGGCAGAGGTACGCCGACGACCGGCAGGATGCCGCTGACCATCCCCGAGTTGACGAACACGTAGACGAAGAAGCTCAGCGCGATCGCGCCGCCGGTCAGGCGCGAGAAGGTGTCCTGACCCTGCATCGCCATGTACAGCGCGCGGCCTATGACGATGCCGTAGAGCGACAGGATCAACAGTTGGCCGAGCAGGCCGAATTCCTCGCCGATGACCGAGAATATGAAATCCGTGGAGCGCTCCGGTAAAAAATCCAGCTGCGCCTGACTGCCGTGCATATAACCCTTGCCGAAGACGCCGCCGGAACCGATCGCGATTTGCGACTGAATGATGTGGTAGCCGGCGCCGAGCCGGTCGCTTTGCGGATTCAAGAACATCGACAGGCGCTGGCGTTGGTAGGCATGGATGAAATGCCAGCCGGCCCAGGCGGCCGCGCCGAGCAGCGGGATCGACATCAAAATGACGCGCAGCTGCAGGCCCGCGAGCAGCACCACGATCAAGCCGGCGGCCGCGACCAGGAGCGCCGTGCCGAGGTCCGGCTGTACGACGATCAGCGCCGTCGGCAGCGCGATGATCGCCGCCATCACCACGAGATCCTTGAACGTCGGCGGCAGCGGCCGCTCGTGCATATACCAGGCGCACATCATCGGCACCGCGAGCTTCATGATTTCCGACGGCTGAAAGCGCACGAAGCCCAGATCCAGCCAGCGCTGCGCGCCCTTGCCGACGTGGCCGGTCAGCGCGACGACGAGCAGCAGCAGCACGCCGATGAGATAGGCGGGCGGCGTGAACAGGCGCAGGTATTGCGGCGTGGAGAACTTCGCCAGCGCGATCAGCGCCGCCACCGCGATTGCGATGTTGCCCAAATGATGTTCGACCATCTTGAGGTTCTGGCCCGAGGCGCTGTAGACGACCAGCAGCCCGATGCAGACGATGATCGACAGCACGCCGGTGAGCGGACCGTCGAGCCCCAAAGCGCGCAGCGCGCGGCTGCCGGCGGTCAGCGTGCGGCGCGCCCGCGAAGGCGAGAATTCATCGAGGATCATTGAGGTTTTCCCGGCACCAGTGTCTTTTCCGGCAGTAAATAGGCATCGAATACCTTGCGCGCGATCGGCCCGGCGACCGAGCCGCCTTCGCCGGCCGCATTTTCGACCATCACGGCCACCGCAAGTTTAGGATCATCGGCCGGGGCGAAGGAAACGAACAGGGCATTATCGCGCAAACGCGCTGCCACTTGCTTGAGGTTGTATTTTTGATTCTGGCCCAGCGAAAAGACCTGGGCGGTGCCGGTCTTGGCGGCCAGCTTGTACGGCGCGCCCGCCGCCATGCGCGCGGCGGTGCCGCCGGGTTGGGCGGCCTCCTCCATCCCCTCGACGACCACGCTCCATTGATCGGCCGTCACGAACGCAACGCCGGGCTGCGGCTTGAGCGGCAGCCGGGTCACGTGCCGCGAGCCGGGCGCGCGCACGCCGGTGACCAGACGGGGCGCGAATTCCCGGCCGCGCGTGGCGATGACGGCAACGGCGTGCGCGAGCTGCAAAGGGGTCGCCAACATGTAGCCCTGGCCGATGCCGACGATCACCGTTTCTCCCGGGAACCACACCTGATCGGCGGGATTCTTGTAGGCGCGCCGCTTCCATGCCGGCGAGGGCATCAAGCCGCGCTGCTCTCCGGGTATATCGATGCCGGTCAGGCGCCCGAAGCCGAACTTCGTCATGAACGAATGCATGCGGTCTATGCCCAGCTTTTCCGCGACGTTGAAGAAGTAAACGTCGCAGGACTGCGCTATGGCGCGGCGCATCGATATGGTGCCGTGGCCGCCGTGTTTCCAGTCGTGAAAGATGTGCCTGCTGCCCGGCAGATTGAAATGGCCCGGGCAGAAGATCGTCTGATCCGGCGTCATCACGGCGTAGTGCAGAGCCGCCAGCGCATAGTACGGCTTGACCGTCGAGCCGGGAGGATAGGCGCCGCGCAACGCGCGATTGATCAGGGGCTTGTCGGGGTCGCTCTGCAGCGCGTCGTATTGCTTGTTCGTCAAGCCGCGCGCGAATTCATTCGGGTCGAAGCCCGGCGTGCTCGCGAGCGCAACGACATCGCCGTTGTTCGGGTCGATGGCGACGACCGCGCCGCGCAAGCCTTGGAGCCCCTCCTCGGCGGCGCGCTGTACGCGCATGTCGAGGCTGAGGATCAGATCGGATCCCGCGACCGGCGGGCGCGTGGCGAGCTTCGGCGTGTACGCCCCCTGCTTTTGCACGGGCCGCCCGGCGGCGTTGACCAACACTTCGCGGAATCCGGGTTTGCCGTGCAATACGCTCTCGTATGCTCCCTCGATGCCCAATTTGCCGATCAAGGTCGTGCCGGCGTAGGCGGCCGGGTCGATATGCTTCAGATCCCGCTCGCTGATGGCCGCGACGTAGCCGAGCGCGTGGACCGCGAGCGGCCCGAACGGATAGTGCCGGGTCAGCCGGGTGTGAATGTCGATGCCGCCGAATTGAAATCGATGCAGCGCAAATATCGCCATCTCTTCGTCGGTCAACTGCAACTTGATCGGCACGCTTTCATAGTTGCGGTGCGACAGGATGTCTTCCTTGATGCTCGGCACATCGCCGGCGTCAAGCAGGCCGATCGCCACCAAGCGCGCCAGACTCTCATCGAGCTGCCCCTGCGTGCCGACCTGTTCGCGCACCAACTCGAGTTGGTAGGACGGCAGATTATCGGCGAGCACGACGCCGTTGCGATCGAAGATCAGCCCGCGGTTCGGCGGAATCGGCTCTATGCGCACGCGGTTGCCCTGCGAGAGCGCCGCGTAATAGTCGTAGCGCAGCACCTGCAGGAAATACAAGCGGCTGGCGACGGTCAGGAGCAGCAAGGCGACGATCACGCCGGCGACGATGCTGCGGACCGTGAATATGCGCCTTTCGCCCCAATGATCCTTGATGCGAACGCGGCGGACCAATTAGCCGACTCCGGCGCCGTCAGCGCTCATGCAGGCGGCTCAAGGTGCCGACCATCAACGGCCACACCAGAGCGTCGATGACCGGCGCGAGCCAGCGCGCCATCGAGGTCAGCGGGTAGCCGGTGGCGCCGTCGACCCAAAAGAGGATGAATTGATAGCCTGTCAGCAGCGCGAAGATCGTCAGCGATTGCTGCAGCATCGAGAAGACGCGCAGCCGCAGGCGCAAATGCGTCGTCCATGCGGCCGTCAACGTCAGCGCCAGGGCGTGCTCGCCGAGCACGACGCCGTTCAGGAGGTCGAGCGCGAGGCCGGCGGTGAAGGCGAGCGTCAGACCGCCGATGCGCGGCGCTTCGATCGACCAATAGAGGACGACCAACACCAGAAAATCAGGGCGCAGAACATCGAGCACGCTCGGCAGCGGCACGATCGCGATTGTCAAGGCGGCGAGCGCGGAGAGCGCGATGGGCGTGCGCCGCACGGGCCGGCTGCGCATCATTGGCGCACCACCACAGGCTTCGCCGGCGGCGGCAGCGACGCCGGCCGCCTCACCCATACGAATAGCAGTTCCCGCGACCGGTTGAGCGCGGCGGCCGGCCGCACGTCGACGTCGGCGAGCGACTGCACGGGATCTCGATTGACGCCGACGATCGTGCCCACCGGATAGCCTTCCGGAAAGCCGCCGCCGAGCCCGGAGGTCACCAGCAAGTCTCCCTTCAGCACGTCGGCGTTGATCGGCAGATACGGCAACTTGAGCTGCCCGGGATCGCCGGTGCCGACGGCGATGGTCCGCAGGCCGTTGCGATTGATCATCACCGGGATTGCGGCGGTGGCGTCGCTGATCAGCATCACATCGCAGGTCCTCTGATCGACCTGCACGACCTGCCCGAAAACCCCGTGGGCGTCGAGCACCGCTTGCCCTACGAATACTCCGTCGCGCGCCCCGCGGTCGACGAGCACGCGTTCGCGCAGCGCGTCGAGTTCGACATCCATGATGTCGCCGACGATGAATTTGGCGCCGACACCGATGGTGCTGTTGCGCAGCGCGCGCAGGCGGGCGTTTTCGGCCTGCAGCGCCGCGTAGCGCTGCAGGCGAAAATCGGCGTCGCGCAACCGTTGTTCGAGGCGCCGATTGTCGGCCCGCAGCGTATCGCGCGTCGTCACACTCTTGCGTAGCCAGCTCCAGCCCTCGAAGGGGCTGGTCACGGCCAGCTCGAGCGGATAGACGACGATCGACAGGGTGCGGCGGATCCTGCCGAGCTGATCGTAGCGCTTGTCGACGACGATCAGCCCCAAGGCGAGCAGTGTGAAGAGCACGCTGCGCAGCAACAGCCCGGAGACGCGGCCGGATGCGTCGTGGTTACGAAAGGCGACCATGGGCGGCGGATTCCCTAGTCGCGTGCATCACTCCAGTCCGAAAATGCCGGGTCCGTGCTGCTCGGTGAGTTCGAGGATGCGACCGCCGCCGCGCGCAACGCAGGTCAGCGGGTCGTCCGCGACGACCACGGGCAGTCCGGTTTCTTCCATCAGCAATTTGTCGACGTCGCGCAGCAGCGCGCCGCCGCCGGTCAACACGATGCCTCGCTCGGCGACGTCCGCGCCGAGTTCCGGGGGTGTCTGCTCGAGCGCTTGTTTGACCGCGCCGACAATCCCCTGCAACGGCTCCTGCAGGGCTTCGAGTATCTCGTTCGAGTTCAGCGTGAAGCTGCGCGGCACGCCTTCGGACAAATTGCGGCCCTTGACGGAGATTTCCCGCACTTGCTGTCCCGGGTAGGCGGAGCCGATTTCCAGCTTGATGCGCTCGGCCGTCGCCTCGCCGATCAGGATGCCGTAATTGCGGCGCACGTAGTTGGTGATCGCCTCGTCGAATTTGTCGCCGCCGATGCGCACGCTCGCCGCATAGACGATACCGTTCAGGGAAATCACCGCGACCTCGGAGGTTCCGCCGCCGATGTCGAGAACCATCGAGCCTCGCGCCTCCTGCACCGGCAGGCCTGCGCCGACCGCCGCCGCCATCGGCTCGGGAACGATGTCGACGCTGCGCGCGCCGGCGCCTTCGGCCGATTCCTTGATCGCGCGCCGTTCGACCTGCGTGGAGCCGAACGGCACGCAGACCAGCACGCGCGGGCTCGGGCTGAGGAAGCGGTTGCCGTGCACCTTCTTGATGAAGTACTGCAGCATCTTCTCGGTATAGGTGAAGTCGGCGATGACGCCGTCCTTCATCGGCCGCACGGCCGTGATGTGACCCGGCGTGCGGCCGAGCATGTTCTTCGCTTCGACGCCGACCGCGACGATGAATTTGCCGCCGCGCGTCGGTTCGTCCTGTACGGCGACCACCGACGGCTCGTTCAGAACGATGCCGCGTTCGCGCACGTAGATCAGCGTGTTGGCGGTCCCAAGATCGATGGAGAGGTCATTCGAGAAATAACCTCTAAGGCGTTTGAACATACGGTGTTTTCTAGTGCGAAACGGGGTGAAAAAAGTTGCGCTAATGTAACAACCGACAGGACTTTCAGCAAGGCGGCGTGTATCATTCTGCGAGCTAATTCCGGTGCGTTTGCGGCGCACACCCGGGCATTCGTATGAGCCTTACCCGTCAAGACGTCGAAAAGATTGCGCACCTCGCGCGCCTGGCGATCGCGGATCGCGAGATGCCGGTCTACGTGCACAGCCTGTCGCGTATCGTCGAGTTCGTCGATCAGCTTTCGCGGGCGGATACCGGCCGAGTGACGCCGATGGCGCATCCGCTCGCCGGGCAGACGCAGCGGCTGCGGCTCGACCAAGTCACCGAGACCGACCATCACGATAAATACCAGGAAAATGCGCCCGCGGTGCAGGCCGGTCTTTACATCGTGCCGCGCGTCATAGAATAGGCCTTAGGACCCGCAGGAAGCGATGCTGCATACCCGTTCCATCGGCGAACTGGCCGAGACTTTGAGGCGACGCGAAATATCGAGCGTCGAATTGACGCGGCATTACCTCGAGCGGATCGAATCGCTCGACCCGGCGCTGAACGCTCTGATCACCAAAACCGCCGAGCAGGCGCTTCTGCAGGCGGCGGCGGCCGATCGCCGCCTGGCCGGCGGCGAAACTGCGCCGCTGCTCGGCATCCCGCTAATTCATAAGGATATTTTCTGCACCGACGGGGTGCGCACCAGCTGCGGATCGCGGATGCTCGACAATTTCGTGGCCCCCTATGACGCGACGGTCGTCGCGCGCCTGAAGGCGGCCGGTGCGGTGATGCTCGGCAAGGCCAATATGGACGAGTTCGCGATGGGATCGTCCAACGAAACCAGCCATTATGGGGCCGTCAACAATCCGTGGGATCACGGCAAAGTGCCGGGGGGATCCTCCGGAGGATCGGCGGCCGCGGTCGCGGCGCGGCTCGCGCCGTTCGCCACCGGCACCGATACCGGCGGGTCGATCCGCCAACCGGCGGCGCTCACCGGCGTGACCGGCGTCAAACCGACCTACGGCCGGGTGTCGCGCTACGGCATGATCGCATTCGCATCGAGTTTGGATCAGGCCGGGGTTATCGCCCGTTCGGCCGCCGACGCGGCGATCGTGCTACAGCTGATGTCCGGATTCGATGCCAAGGACTCGACCAGCGTCGACATGCCGGTGCCCGACTATGCAGCGGCGCTCGGTGCGCCGCTGCAGGGCCTGCGGATCGGCGTGCTGAAGGAGTTCGCGGACGGTTTGGAGGCGCGCAACGGCGCGCTGCTCGGCGCGGCGCTCAAAGTGTACCGCTCGCTCGGCGCCGAAACCCTGGACGTCAGCCTGCCGAGCCTGCCGCTGTCGGTGCCTACCTACTATGTCGTCGCGCCGGCCGAATGCTCCTCGAATCTTTCGCGCTTCGACGGCGTACGCTTCGGCTATCGCTGCAAGGATGCGAAGAATTTGCAGGATTTGTACGAGCGGTCGCGCGGCGAGGGCTTCGGCGCGGAGGTCAAACGGCGCATCATGACCGGCACATACGTGCTGTCGGCCGGCTATTTCGATGCGTATTACCTGAAGGCGCAGAAGGTGCGCCAGCTGATCACCGACGAGTTTCGCGCGGCGTTCGAGCGGGTCGACCTGCTGATCGGGCCGACGACGCCGACACCGGCGTTCGCCATCGGCGCCAAGATCGACGACCCGGTGACGATGTACCTGAACGACATTTATACGATCGGTGCAAACCTCGCGGGCCTGCCGGCATTGTCGGTGCCCTGCGGATTCATCGACGATCTGCCGATGGGCGTGCAGTTGATCGGTCCGCATTTCTCGGAAAGCCGCCTGTTGAACGCGGCCCATCGATTTCAGCTGGCGACCGACTGGCATCAGCGCGTTCCGCCGGGCTACGAATGATGCAAGACTGGGAAGTCGTCATCGGCCTGGAGACGCACGCGCAGCTCGCCACCAAGTCGAAGATTTTCTCCGGCGCGGCGACCACCTACGGCGCGCCGCCGAATTCGCAGGCCAGCCTCGTCGACCTGGCCTATCCCGGCGTGCTGCCCGTTCTTAACGCGGAAGCCGTGCGCATGGCGGTGAAATTCGGCCTGAGCATCGGCGCGCCGATTGCGCAGCGCTCGATTTTCGCGCGCAAAAATTACTTCTACCCGGACCTGCCCAAGGGCTATCAGATCAGCCAATACGAGATTCCGGTCGTCGGGCGCGGTGCGCTCGAGATCATGCTCGACGACGGCACGGTGAAGTCCGTCGGCATCACGCGCGCGCATCTCGAGGAGGATGCCGGCAAGTCGCTGCACGAGGGCCTCGCCCACGCCAGCGGCATCGATTTGAACCGCGCCGGCACGCCGTTGCTGGAAATCGTCTCGGAGCCGGACCTGCGCTCTGCGAAGGAGGCGGTCGCCTACATGAAGAAACTGCATACGCTGGTGCGCTATCTGGATATTTGCGACGGCAACATGCAGGAGGGCTCGTTCCGCTGCGACGCGAACGTGTCGGTGCGGCCGCGCGGCCAGGAGAAATACGGTACGCGCGCCGAAATCAAGAACCTGAATTCCTTCCGCTTCGTCGAAAAGGCGATCCAGCATGAAGTCGCCCGGCAAATCGAGCTGATCGAAAGCGGCGGCAAGGTGATCCAGGAGACGCGTCTTTACGACTCCGACAAGGACGAGACGCGCGCGATGCGCTCCAAGGAGGAGGCCAACGACTACCGCTACTTCCCCGATCCGGATCTGCTGCCGCTGCAAATCGACGCGGCCTTCATCGAGGCGGTGCACAGGACCTTGCCCGAGTTGCCGGACGAGAAGGCGGCGCGCTTTTCCGCTCTGTTCCAATTGTCCGCCTACGATGCGGGTGTGCTCTCGGCGAGCCGGGAGCTCGGCGCGTACTTCGAAGCGGTGGTCGCCTTGACGGGCGCGGCGCACGCGAAGCTCGCCGCGAACTGGATCATGGGCGAGCTGGCCGGCGCCCTGAACCGCGACAATCTGGAAATCGGCGCCTCGCGGCTCGCGCCGGCGGCCTTGGCCGGATTGCTGGGGCGCATCGTCGACGCGACCATCTCCGGGAAAATCGCCAAGGACGTGTTCGAGGCGATGTGGCGCGAGGGCGGCGGCGCCGATTCGGTCATCGCGGCGCAGGGCTTACGACAAATCACCGACGCCGGCGAGATCGCCGCGGTCATCGACGCGGTGATCGCCGCCAACCCGAAGCAGCTCGCCGATTACCGTGCCGGCAAGGACAAACTGTTCGGATTCTTCGTCGGTCAGGCCATGAAGGCGACGCAGGGAAAGGCGAATCCCGCGCAGCTCAACCTGCTCTTGAAGAGCAAGCTCGACGGCGCTTGAATGCCCGCATGCGCCGTTAAAGCGCCGACACGCCGCGCAATTCGGTCAAGCTCAGGGTGCGCGTCAGCGCGATGAATTCGCGGATGTACGCGGTCGCCGCGCCGGCATGGCTGGTGGCGGCATGCAAGTCGCAGCGCAGTCCGTCGCGTCCGAGCGGCCGCGAAACGACGTAGCCGCGGTCGAGGTAGCTGCCGATCGTCCAGGCCGGCAGCGCCGCAATGCCTCGGCCGCTCGCGACGAGCTGCAAAATGGCGACAGTGAGCTCGGCCGTGCGGCGCCGCGGATTCACGCCCGCCGGCCGCAATAAGTGCTTCATGACATCCAACATCTCGTCGGCAACCGGGTAGGTGATCAGCGTCTGCTCGGCAAAATCGGCCGCGTCCAGCCATTGTTTTGCCGCCAGGGGATGCTTCGGGCTCATCACCGCCACGCTTTCGTAACGGAATAAGGGAAAGAAATCCACCTGCGCAAGCGCCGCGGGCCGCTCGTGGACGACCGCGAGTTCCGCCTCGCCGCTTTCCAGCAGCGGCAGCGGATCGGCGAGGAACCCGGAAATGATGTCGAGTTCGACGTCAGGCCACAGCGATCGGTAGGCGTCCATCGCCGGGATCAACCAGTCGAAACAATTGTGGCATTGCACGGCGATGCGCAAGCTGCCGCCGCGTCCCTCGGCGAGGCGGGCGACGTCGCGGCCGGCTTCGGCCACCTCCGGCAGCACGCTGCGCGCGAGCGTGAGCAGCCGCAGTCCGATGGCGGTGAAGCGCAGCGGGCGCACGTTCTTTTCGATGAGCGTCGCGCCGTAATGGGTTTCGAGCGCCTTCAGCTGGTGCGAAAGCGCTGATTGGGTCAGGTAGAGGCGCTCGGCCGCCTTGGAGAAGCTGCCGCACTCCGCGAGCGCCAGCAAGGTTTCCAGATGCCGCAATTCGAGTATGGCCGTACGCATGAATGGATTTCGCAACATCCATGAAAATAACGAGTTTGAATCATACTCCTGAGTCTTGCATCTTATTCGTCGCGCCGCAGTGCTTGCCGCGTTGGAGACGCATCGATGCCGACCCCCGTGATCGTGTCCTTCGAATTCTTTCCGCCGGCCGATGATGCGGCGGCGCGTCAATTATCGCAGGCTTTGTTGCGCCTCGCGCCTCTGCAGCCGGCGTTCATCTCGGTGACGCACGGCGCGGACGGCTCCTGCCGCACGCGGACCTTGGAATGCGTGCGCCGCATCATGCGGGAAACCGATCTGCACGTCGCACCGCATATCACGTGTATCGGCGTGCGCCGCAGCGAGGTCCTCGAACTCGCGGCCGAGTACTGGCGCGCGGGCGTTCGCCGCCTGATCGCGCTGCGCGGCGATGCCCCGGCGATCTGCGGGGCGCCCCAGAGTGCGGATTTTGAGTACGCGGCCGACTTGGTCAAGGCGCTTGCGGGTGCGCAACGTTTCGATCTTACGGTGGCCGCTTATCCCGAGGGCCATCCCGAGAGCGGCACGATCGACGCCGATATCGAGAATCTCAAACGCAAGATCGACGCCGGCGCGCACCGCGCGATCAGCCAGTTCTTCTTCGATACGGACGTGTTCCTACGCTACCGCGACCGCTGCCGGCGCGCGGGAATCGGCATTCCGATCGTGCCCGGCATATTGCCGATCGCCAGGTTCGCCCAGGTATTGCGCTTCGCGGCGCGCTGCGGTGCGGCGGTGCCGAGCTGGCTGCAGCGGCGCTTCGAGGGACTCGAAGAGGATCCCGAGACCCACCGCTTGATCGCCGCGCACCTGGCGATCGAACAGATACGGCGCTTGCGGCGCCACGGCGTCGATGAGTTCCATTTTTATACCTTGAACCGCGCCGAGCTGACCTACGCGCTGTGCCACGAGCTCGGTCTGCGGCCGCAAGCGGGCGCCGATCAGCGCCGTCTATTCGGATAGGCGTCGATTTCGCGCAGCATTTGCGGGCCGCCCAGCGCGCGCATTTGCCGCAAGATCCACGCGCGGCGCCGCTCGATGTAGGGCGACGGCGCGGCGACCCTGAAGCGCTCGGGGTCGGGCAGCACCGCGGCGAGCAGCGCCGCCTGACTGCGCGTCAGATGCGCGGCGGACTCGTGAAAGAAGCGCTCGGCGGCCGACTCGGCGCCGTAGGTGCCTTGGCCGAACTCGGCGACGTTCAGGTAGATCTCGAGGATGCGCCGCTTCGGCCAGCAGCTCTCGAGCCAGACGGTGAAGTACGCCTCCAGCGCTTTGCGCAAATAACTGCGGCCGCCCCACAAGAACAGGTTTTTGGCGACCTGCTGCGATATCGTGCTCGCGCCGAGGATGCGGTGGCTGTGCTGATTGAGCTCGTAGGCTCTTTCAATCGCGGCGACATCGAAGCCCCAGTGCACGGGGAACTTCTGATCCTCGGCGGCGACCACGGCGAGCGCCAGGTTCGGCGAGATGCGCCGTAAATCGACCCAGCGATGCCGGAACACGTATTCCGGGTCGCGCCGGTACCAGGAGGCGAGCCTCGACTCGACCATGAATGCGTCGATCGGCGGATTGAGCCAGCGCAGCGGCACCACCAACGTCGCCGACAGCAGAACCCAGGCCGCGGCGAACCACAGCGACGCGCGCAGCGCCCGGCTCGGGTGCGGCCGTTTGCGCGCCATCAGCGGCCGCCGCGCCGCAGCCGCGGCGGCCGCGGCGCCTCAGGGCTCAAATTGGCGCACGCTCGTCATGACGACCGCCTGCAGCGGCACGTCGTCGAAGGAACGCCGCCGGCCCGTCTCGACGGCGGCGATCTTGTCGATCACCTCCATCCCGAACGCCACGCGCGCGAACACCGCATAGCCGAAGCTGCCGCGCCGATGGTCGAGCGAACCGTTATCCTTCAAGTTGACGAAAAATTGCGAGGTCGCACTGTGAATGTCGTCGGTTCGCGCCATCGACAAGGTGCCGCGCAGGTTCCTCAGGCCGTTATCGGCCTCGTTCTTCACCGCCGGGTGGACGCGTTTCTGCGCCATGTCCTCGGTGAAGCCGCCGCCCTGGATCACGAACCCCGGAACGATGCGGTGGAATATCGTGCCGTCGAAGAATCCGTCCTCGACGTAGGTTAAGAAGTTCTTGACCGTTTCCGGCGCTTGCGCGGGGAACAATTCGATGCGAAATGCGCCGAGTGTGGTTTCGACAGCAATCATATCCGCTCCTTTGCCGACCCATTGAGCTTGCCGAGCGTGACCCGCGGCCGTCCGCCGCGATCGCGCAGAGTACGGATGCCGGTGAATTCGTGGCGCGCGAAAAGCGCCGCGACGGCAGCGCGCTGCCCGCTGCCGTGCTCTACCGCGAGCAGGCCGCCGTCTCGGAGGTGCCGGCCGGCGCCGGCGATGATCTGCTCGAGCGCCTCGAGTCCGCTGGCGCCGGGCGTCAGAGCGAGCAAAGGCTCGGCGCCGAGCGAGGCGATGGCCGGGTCCTCTGCGCCGATGTAGGGCGGATTGGCGAGCACGGCGTCGAAGCGCTCGTTCGCCACGGCCTCGAACCAGGAGCCCAGCCGCCAATCGATACGCGAAAGTGAAAGCGCCTGCGCGTTGCGGCGCGCGACATCCAGCGCCGGCCGCGATATGTCGGTCGCCGTGAGGCGCGCGAGCGGCCGCTCGCTGGCGATCGCGAGCGCAATGGCGCCACTGCCGGTGCCGAGATCGAGCACCGCGCACTCGCGATCGGCGGGCAGATGCAGCAGCGCCGCTTCGACCAAGGTCTCGGTGTCGGGCCGCGGCACGAGCACCGCCGGCGTCACGGCGAGCGGCAACGACCAGAATTCGCGCACACCGGTCAAGTAGGCGACCGGCGCGCCGGCGCGTCGGCGGCGCAGCAAATCCGCGTACCGTTCGCGCGCCGCCGCGTCGACGGCAGCCGCCGCGTGTACGATCAGTTCGGCTCTGCTCTGCCCGAGCACCTTGCCGAGCAGCACTTCGGCGTCGAGGCGCGGCGATTCGCTGCGGCCGCGAAGCTCGCCGGCGGCGGTCCATAACAATTCGGCGATCGACGGCGTCGGCTTCATTCGGTCTGCTGCGCGAGTTCTTCGGCTTGGTGTTCTTGGTTTAGCGCGTGCACGAGATCGTCGAGATGGCCGCTCATGACCTCGTCGAGCTTGTAGAGCGTCAGGTTGATGCGATGGTCCGTGACGCGGCCCTGCGGAAAATTATAGGTGCGGATGCGCTCGGAGCGGTCGCCGGAACCGACCTGCAATTTGCGCGTCCTCGCCTGCTGGTGCAGCTGCTTGTCCCGCTCCGCCGCCAAAAGCCGCGCCTTCAGCAGCGACAGCGCGCGCGAGCGGTTCTTGTGCTGCGAGCGTTCGTCCTGGCACTCGACGACGATTCCCGAGGGTAAATGCGTGATGCGGATCGCCGAGTCGGTCTTGTTGACGTGCTGTCCGCCGGCGCCGGAGGCGCGATAGGTGTCGATGCGCAGGTCGGCCGGATTCAACTCCACGGCCTCGACCTCGGCGAGTTCCGGCAGGATCGCGACCGTGCACGCCGAGGTATGCACTCGGCCCTGCGCCTCGGTCGCCGGCACGCGCTGCACGCGGTGGGTACCGGACTCGAACTTCAGCGCCGAAAAAGCGCCGCGGCCGATGATGCGGCTGATGATCTCCTTGTGGCCGCCGTGCTCGCCCGGGCTTTCGCTCAAGACCTCCACGGTCCAGCCCTTGGATTCGGCGTAGCGCGCATACATGCGAAACAGGTCGCCGGCGAAAATCGCCGCTTCATCGCCGCCGGTGCCGGCGCGCACTTCGAGAAAGATATTGCTGTCGTCGTTGGGATCGCTCGGCACGAGCAGCCGCTTGAGCTCCATTTCCAGCGCCTCGGCGCGTGCCGCGAGCTGCGCGCGTTCCGCGTCCAGGTGCAGCTCCTCGGCGACCGCGATATCGCCCTGCAGGCCGGTGAATTGCCGATAGCGTTCGAGCAGCGGCGACAATCTGGAATATTCCACCGACAGCTCGCGGAACCGGTCTTGGCGGGCAATCACGCCGGGGTCGGACAAGAGCCGGCTGATTTCTTCGAGGCGCTCGTCGAGCTTTTCGAGCTTGCGGCGGATGGAGTCTTTCATGGCCGCGGATTATAGCGGCCCGCGAACTCAATTCCGTCGGCGTTCTTCGACGAGCAATCGCGTCAGCGCTTCGCTGGCCGCCTCGTCGGCCGATTCGGCCGCCCGGCGCAGGGCTTGAGTGGGCGCGTGCAAAAGCCGGTTGGTCAGCGTATTGGCGAGATATTCCAACACTTCCTCGGCGCTGCGCCCCGTCGCCAGCATGCGCCGCGCCTGCGCGAGCGTCTGCAGGCGGATGTCGTCCGCCTGGCCGCGCATCGCGCGAATCGCCGGCCCGGCATCCTTGGCGCGGGTTTCCGCCAGAAAGCGCGCGACCTCGTCGGCGATGAGCACTCTCGCGTCGTCCGCGGCCGCCTCGCGCTGCTGGCGGTTTTCGGCGACCAGTTGTTGCAGATCGTCGATCGAAAAGAGGTAGACGTCCTCGAGGTCCGCGACCTGCGGCTCAATATCGCGCGGCACCGCCAAATCGACCATATAGATCGGCCGGCGACGCCGGGCGCGCACCGCGGCGGCGGCGAGCGCCTTGGTGATGATCGGCCGCGGGCTTGCGGTGCAGCTGATGACGATGTCGGCTTGCGCGAGCTCCTCGCCGATGTTCTCGAGGTCGATGGCATAGGCCTTGACCTGCGCCGCGAGCGCCTGCGCGCGCGCCAAACCGCGATTGGCGATCACCATGTGGCGCACTCCTTGCGCCGTCAAATGCCTGGCCGCAAGTTCGGCCATTTCGCCGGCGCCGATCAGCAAGGTCCGGCGCGAGGCCAAGTCCGAATAGAAGCGCCGCGCCAGGGCGACCGCCGCCGAAGCGATCGAGACCGCGTTGGCACCGATGCGCGTCTCGGTACGCACTCGCTTGGCGGCCGAGAATGCCGCTTGGAACAGCCTGTTGAGCGTCGGGCCGGTACTGCCCGCTTCCTGTGCAATGCGGTATGCCTCCTTCAATTGCCCCAGAATCTGCGCCTCGCCGATCACCATCGAATCGAGTCCGGAGGCGACGCTGAATGCGTGCGCGACCGCCTGGTGCCCTTGATGATGGTAGAGACTCGGCGCGAAATCGAGGTGCGGATCGTGGTGGCGTTCTAGCCAACGCGTCAACTCCGGGCTGTTGGCGGAACCCGCCCAATAAAGCTCGGTCCGGTTGCAGGTGGAGACGATCACCGCCTCGGCGACGCCGCTCTCCTCGCGCAGCGTACCCAAGGCCGTGAGCAGGCGATCTTCGCTGAACGCCATCTTTTCGCGCAGCTGCAGCGGAGCGGTCTTGTGATTGATGCCGAGAACTTTGAGTGCCATGGGAACGATTCAAGCCGGATTCTGCGGCGTCAGCATAACCATTTCGCTATAGTGGGTTCGTGTTCAGGATCTCAATCCGCGCGTGGGCGCCCGCCATCATCGTCTGCATCGCCTGCGCCGGCTGCGCAGGGCACGAGGGTCTGCAGAAGGCGCCGCCGGGCGCACCCGCCGAATTTTATACGCTCATGGCCGAGATAGCGCGCGCGCGTGGTGAACCGCGCGTCGCCGCCCTGGCCTATGCCGCCGCCGCGCGGTCCGACGGCCGGTTATGGCCGCGCGCCGCCACGGTCGCCGCCCGGTCATTGCAACCGACGCTTGCCCTGGATGCGGCGCGCCATTGGCTGCAGCAAGAGCCGAATTCGCAGGCTGCGCACCTGATCGGCGCGGACGCCGGCTTATCGCTGTACAAAATCGCGCAATCGGCCGCCGATTATCGCTTCATCGTCGCCCATTCGGGCGCGGGGGTCGAAGCGTCCTTGACAGCTCTGCAGCCGGATTTGCGTGCGGCCGAAAGTCCGTTCGCAGCACGCGCGGTCGCCGATCGCCTGGCAGCGTACTTTCCCGCGTCGGCGGCCGCAAGGCAGCTGCAGGGTTTTGCGGCGCTGCGGGCCGCAGATCCGGCCGCGGCCGTGCGTGCATTCACGGCGGCGCTTGCAACAAGCCCTGCGGCCTCGACGTTGCGGGGCGCCGCCGCCGATGCGCGCGGCGAATTGATCGAGGCGCTGCGGCGCGCGCGCGTGCAAAGCGGCGATGCGGCCGGGCCGCTCGCCGATTCTCTGGCGGATCTGCAGCGGGACGGTACTGCGGCGAAGCGATTCGACTATGCAATGCTGCTGCTCACCGCCAAGCGCAACGCGGCGGCGCGCGCGCAGTTACAGGGCTTGCTGGCAAAATCCGATGCAGCCGCGGACGCGCGCCGCATATTGGGGCTCATGGATTTCGCGGACGGCGATTTCGCGGCGGCGCGCGCGCAATTCGCCGAGCTGCTGATGCACGGCCATTACGTCGACGATTCCCTTTACTATCTCGGGTTGATTGCCGATCAAGGGCAGCATTGGCTGCGGGCGCTGCGTTATTTCTCGCGCGTGCAGCGCGGCGACAATTTCCTGCCAGCGGTGCTGCGCGCGGCGGCGATCCTGCAGGCGCACGGCGCAGCGTCGACCGCCGACGAACTTCTCGATCGGCTCATCGATGAGGATCCCGGCAGCGCGACGGAAATTCTCGTCGCTCGCGCGCAGATCTACGCGCGGGCCCATGATGCGCGGCGCGCGCTCGGGATATTGCAGCAGGCGATTCGGCAATATCCGGACAGCGTGGATTTGCGCTATGAACGCGCATCGATCGACGACGATGACGGCCACGTCGCGGCGGCGCTCGGCGAGCTGCAAGCCATCCTCGATGCGCGGCCCGGCGACCCGGAGGCGATGAACGCGCTCGGCTATACGCTCGCCGATCACGCGCGCCGCTTGGGCTATGCGCGCAAGCTGATCGAACGGGCGCTCGCCGAGGCGCCGCAGGACGCGGCGATTCGCGACAGCTTAGGCTGGGTGCGCTACCGCGAGGGGCATGCCGAGCGGGCGCTGCCGTTGTTGTCGATCGCCTACGCCGATGCGCCCGGCGGCGATATCGGCGCGCATTACGGCGAAGTCTTGTGGCGACTCGGCCATCGCGCGCAAGCCGAAAGGATCTGGTTGCAGGCGGCGGCACTGGATCCGCGCAATCGGCTGTTGCGGGCGACCCGGCAACGGCTGCAGGGCGCGGCGGCGGCCACTGCGGCGCCCTAAAGGTTGCCGAGCGCCGCCATGCAGCGATTGCCGCTGAAACCGTTTGCCGCGACGAGTCTGCTGGTCCTAGGCCTGCTTGCGGCCTGCGTGTCGACGCTGCCGCCGGGCACCGTGCCGCCGGAATGGGCGCTGCGCTTGCCGGCCCTGCAGCAGAACGCCGACTGGGACATGCAGGGACGCGCTGCCGTCAAGGTCGGCGCGCGCGGCTGGCAGGCGAGCGTCGATTGGCGCCAGCACGGCGCGAATACCACCGTGCACCTTGCCGGCCCGCTCGGCGTCGGCGCGACCCTGCTGCGGCTCGACGCGCAGGGACTGTCGGTCAACGATGCCCCGCCGAGCCGCGATGTGGTCAAACTGCTGCAGCGGCACTTGGGGTTCGATCTGCCGCTCGCGAACCTGCGATTCTGGCTGCTGGGCGCTCCGGATCCAGGATTGCCCTATACGGTCGCGCTCAACGATCAGGATCGCGCGCAACGGCTGACCCAGGCGGGTTGGCAGATCGATTTCGCTCGCTACCGGCGCGCTGGCGGCGATTGGCTGCCGGCGACGATGACCTTGACCCGGCCAGGCGTGCGCGTGCGGATGGCGATCGACCGCTGGGATGGAGTGCAATGATCGGCGAGCGGATGCAGTACTTTCCGGCGCCGGCGAAGCTCAATCTGTTTCTGCATCTGGTCGGCCGGCGCCCCGACGGGTATCACCTGCTGCAGACCTGCTACCAGTTCGTCGATCTATGCGATCAAGTGGGCTTGCGCGTGCGCGGCGACGGCAGGATCGAACGATTCGCCGGTGCCGACGGCGTCTTGCCGCAGGCGGATCTCGCGGTGCGTGCAGCGCGCGCGCTGCAACAGGCGAGCGGTTGCCGGCTGGGGGCCGACATCAGCGTGCTGAAGCGCATACCGATGGGGGCGGGCCTGGGCGGCGGCAGTTCGGACGCCGCGACGACTTTGGCGGCGTTGAACCGGCTGTGGGAACTCGGTCTGGGTCCGCAGGATTTGGCCGATCTCGGCCTCGGTCTCGGCGCCGATGTGCCGGTGTTCGTCCACGGGCGGGCCGCTTGGGCGGAAGGCGTCGGCGAACGCTTGACGCCGCTCTATCCTCCGCAGGCGCCCGCCGAAACCATGTACTTGATATTGAAGCCAAATGTATCGATCAGCACGGCCGCCGTGTTCCAGGACCCTGATTTGACAAGGAATTCCCCGACGATCACAATTAACGGCTTTCTCGCGCATGGTGGGCGCAATGATTGCGAAGCGGTCGTGCGGCGCCGATATCCGCAAGTGGCGGGCGCCATCGACTACCTGTCGAGGTTTGGCGGCGCGCGTTTGACGGGAACCGGCGCGTGTGTGTTCATCGACTGTAAAACGAGCGAGCGCGGCCGTGAGATGATGCAGCGCATGCCGCCGGCGTTCGCTGCGTTCTTGGTGCGCGGATTGAACGACTCGCCTTTGCTTGAAAGATTGGCGTGCGGCGGAGCGTCAGAGGCGCCGTCCGCTGAAAATTGATTCAAGTTGGGGTGTCGCCAAGTGGTAAGGCAGCGGGTTTTGATCCCGCCATTCGGAGGTTCGAATCCTTCCACCCCAGCCATTTTGGCCGAGTTTTAGCTATGTCGCGACCTAACGAGTTTGACTCACAATCCATCGCCGTGTTCACGGGCAACGCAAACCCGGCGCTCGCGCTGGAGATCACCAAGCATCTGCACGTGCCGCTTGGGCGCGCGCACGTCGGGCGCTTCAGCGACGGCGAAGTCAACGTGGAATTGATGGAGAACGTGCGCGGCCGCGACATATTCATCGTGCAGCCGACCTGCCCGCCGGCGAACGACCATTTGATGGAATTGCTGATGATGACCGATGCGTGCCGGCGGGCGTCGGCCAAACGGGTGACGGCGGTCGTGCCTTATTTCGGCTATGCGCGCCAGGATCGGCGGCCGCGCGCGACGCGCGTGGCGATCGCCGCGAAGCTGGTCGCGAACATGATCGCGAGCGCCGGCGTCGACCGCTTGCTGACGGTGGACCTGCACGCCGACCAGATCCAGGGATTCTTCGACATACCGGTCGACAACGTCTATGCCTCGCCGGTTCTTTTGGGCGATGCGTGGAAACAGAAATACGCGAACATGGTGGTGGTCTCTCCGGACGTGGGCGGCGTCGTACGCGCGCGCGCGCTCGCCAAGCGCCTGGACGATGCAGACCTCGCGATCATCGACAAGCGCCGCCCGCGACCGAACGAATCGAAAGTGATGAACATCATCGGCGAGGTGACGGGGCGCACCTGCGTGCTGATCGACGACATGGTCGATACCGCGGGCACCTTGTGCCAGGCGGCGCAGGCCTTGAAGGACGAGGGAGCGGTCAAAGTCGTCGCTTACATCACGCACGCCGTACTTTCAGGCGCGGCGATCGAACGCATTTCGACATCGGTCATGGATGAACTGGTGGTGACCGACACGATTCCCTTGACGGATTCCGCGCGCGAAAGCGCGCGCATTCGCCAACTCAGCGTGGCCGGTCTGCTGGCGGAGACGATCCGCCGCATCAACGACGAGGAGTCGGTCAGTTCGCTGTATATCGATTGAGCGCGAGGACCTATCGGTCGGCGTCCCGGCAACTGGTCGCGGTGCCGGCACGCCGTGTTTTGGACGTAACTGGAGAAGATCATGAAAACCTCATTTGAACTCGTCGCCGAGTTCCGCGAGACACAAGGCAAAGGTGCGAGCCGCCGCCTGCGTCGCAGCGGAAAAGTGCCGGCAATCCTCTACGGGGGACATGCGGATGCGCGTCCCTTGAGTCTGAGCCACGAGAAGCTGCTGATCATGCTGGACAATGAGCGCTTCTACTCGACGATCCTGAGCCTAAAAGTCGGCGAGCAGGCGCAAGCGGCGGTCCTAAAGGACGTTCAGCGCCACCCGTTCAAGAACGCGGTTCTGCACATCGATTTTCAGCGCGTCGACGAGAACGAGAAGATCCGCATCAGCATTCCCCTGCACTTCAAGGGCGAGGCCGTGTCGCCGGGCGTCAAAACGCAGGGCGGCATCGTCTCGCATATGCGCACCGAGGTGGAAGTCGCCTGTTTGCCGAAGGATTTGCCGGAATTCATCGAAGTCGACATTTCCGGCCTGGCGCTGAACGAAAGCATTCACATGTCTCAATTGACGGTTCCTGCGGCCGTACAACTCGTGGATCTAGTCAAGGAAGACTCGGCGGTGGTCGCCATTCACAGTCCGCGCGCGGAGGAACCCGAGGCGGTGCCGGAGGTTGCGGAGACGCCGGATGCGGCGGCGGCAGCGGCGACAGCGGCGGCGCCTGCAGCAGGGGCGGCACCGGCGGCGGCCGGCGATGCGTCGAAAAAGGCGGAGCCGGCGAAGAAAGCCGAGCCCGCCAAGAAAGCCGAAGCGGCCAAGAAGGCCGAGCCGGCCAAGAAAGACGCGAAGAAGTAGTTTAGGCGGGAGACGAAGCAGCGGGGCCGTCCGCGTGGCGGCCCCTCTGCTTTTTTCGATGCCGGTTCAAGGCAAGTGAGCGCAGCGACGATGGCAGGTTTACCGTTGCGGATAATCGTCGGTCTCGGCAACCCGGGACCCGAGCACCAGCTGACCCGGCACAACGCGGGCTTCTGGTTCGTCGACGTGCTCGCACGGCGGCACCGCGGCGAATTTCGCGACTACCGCAAATATTCCGGCGAGATCGCGCGCATCGGCATCGACGGGCGCGAATTGATCCTGCTGAAGCCGACGACCTATATGAACCGCAGCGGGCTGTCGATCCGCCAGCTCAGCGACTTCTTCAAGATACCCGCCGAGGTAATATTGGTCGCGCACGACGAATTGGATCTTTCCGCGGGCAGCGTGCGCTTGAAGCTCGGCGGCGGCCATGGCGGCCACAACGGCTTGCGCGATACGATCGCGCAAATCGGCGAGAATTTCTGGCGCCTGCGGTTGGGAATCGGTCATCCCGGCAACAAGGCCGAAGTCATCGACTACGTGCTGACGCGGGCGCCGCCCGCCGAAGAGGAATCGATTCTGGAGGCGGTGAACACCGCGGCCGACACCTTGCCCGAGTTGCTGGAACACGGCGCCGAGCGGGCGATGCAAAAACTGCACAGCCGCGCGGGAAAAGCCTGATGCCCATTCGCTGCGGAATCGTCGGCTTGCCCAACGTCGGCAAATCGACGCTGTTCAACGCGCTCACCCGCGCGCAGATCGCCGCGGAGAACTACCCGTTCTGCACGATCGATCCGAACGTCGGCGTCGTTGCAGTGCCGGACGCGAGGCTCGAGAGGCTCGCGGCGATCGTGAATCCCGGGCGCATTCTGCCGGCGACGGTCGAGTTCGTGGACATCGCGGGGCTCGTCGCCGGAGCCTCCAAGGGCGAGGGGCTCGGCAACAAGTTTCTCGCGCACATACGCGAAGTCGATGCGATCGCGCACGTCGTACGCTGTTTCGAGAACGACGACATCATGCACGTCGCCGGTAGGATCGATCCGGCGCACGACATCGAAGTCATCAACACAGAGCTTGCGCTCGCGGATCTGGACAGCGTCGAACGCGCCTACCAGAAGGCGGTGAAAGCGGCCAAGACCGCGGACAAAGAGGCCGTCAAATTGCGCGAACTTCTCGACAGAGTGCGCGATCATTTGAACCTCGCGAAACCGGTGCGCGCGCTCGGGCTGGGTGCCTACGAGCACGCGCTGCTGCGCGACCTACACCTGTTGACCGACAAGCCGGCGATGTACGTCGCGAACGTCGACGAGCAGGGATTCCGCGGCAATCCGCTGTTGGAGCGCGTGCGCGAACTGGCGGCGCCAGAAAATGCAGTGGTCGTGCCGGTATGCGCAGCGATCGAGGCGGAGATCGCGCAATTGCCGGAGGCCGACAGAGCGGAGTTCCTGCGCGAATTGGGCCTCGAGGAGCCCGGACTCAACCGAGTGATCCGCGGCGCCTACGCCTTGCTCGGCTTGCAAACTTATTTTACCGCCGGCGTCAAAGAAGTGCGCGCATGGACGGTGCACAAGGGGGCGACCGCACCGCAGGCGGCCGGCGTGATCCACACCGACTTCGAACGCGGCTTCATCCGCGCCGAGGTCGTCGCCTATGAGGAATTCATCGCCTGCCGCGGCGAGGCGGGCGCGAAGGAAGCCGGGAAACTGCGCTTGGAGGGAAAGGAATACCTCGTGCATGAAGGCGACGTGATGCATTTCAGGTTCAACGTATAGGCATGCGCGCGCCGCCTTGACAGGGCGGGTGGTGCTGCGCAGAATCCGCGGCGCCGCGGTGAGGGATAATGGTGAGGTAGCTCAGCTGGTTAGAGCGTGGCACTCATAATGCCGAGGTCGAGGGTTCGAGTCCCTCTCTCACCACCACGAAATCAACGGGTCCATTCCGAGCACATGGGATCGTTCCGACCCAAGTGCCCCG
>Ga0307373_10000941_pt1 | contig 55482 bp, 48 predicted proteins | sample OX2MG_FD_202534 | JGI IMG/M metagenome (GOLD analysis project Ga0307373, IMG submission 202534) | Soil microbial communities from Risofladan, Vaasa, Finland - OX-2 | ecosystem: Environmental > Terrestrial > Soil > Coastal area > Acid sulfate soil | place: Finland: Risofladan, Vaasa | collected... | reverse complement strand
AACGGATTCCGCGTACTTGCGCCTGCGCAACGTGCAGGCGTACGGCCTGCTCCCATTTCCCCTGACCGAGGAAGATACTCTGCGCATGCACGCGGATAACGAGCGTATTCCGCTCGATTCATTTCGCAAGGGAATTGAATTTCTCTACCGCGTGGTCAGCGATTTCGCCGCAGCCAAATAAACTTCGGCGGCTCGCGTAGCGCCGCCGTCCCGGCGGCGTTTTTGCTTTTGTTGGGTCGGGCTACTGTTGTGTCCTACAAATTCGCTGCAATTGCTTTCTAGGGGGTCGGAGCTTCAGCTCCGACATAAAATGCCGCGGGGTCAAGGGGCTCCAAAGTTTGTGTGCTAACTTCGGTCTTGTCAGGGCACGGCTTCAGCCGTGCCGTAAACGCCTCGAAATCAGTGCGGCTTCAGCCGCTGAGGTTTGTCGCTGTGAGTTGTCAGTCTCTTCGGTCCCTGAAGTTAGGAATACGACTCGCCGTTATTTCCTGGACGGCGCACTAATTTCGACCGCAGCCGGCCGCGCAAACAATCTTCAGTTGACCCAATTGTCCGGCGGCGGAGGCGGTTCGTCGCGGTGCTTCCGCTTGTAAACTTCGAACTTGCTGATCATCCGTCGCCGCTTCCAATCGGAGATTCGGTTACGGTAAGCGTACAGATACGATCCTCGTCGCAAATAAAGATAACCGACCAGCATGCCGCCGAGATGGCACACGTGGCTCACGTTATCGCCGCCAGCGCCGAGCGTCCCAAAAAATTCGATCGCGGCCATGATCCCCACGTACACGCGCATCGAAATCGCCACAGGAAACGGAATCAACAGCACGCGCTGATGCGGGAACAGTATCGCCGCGGCAATCAGTATCCCGTAAATCGCTCCGGAAGCTCCGATCGTCGGGATCAGCGCACTGCCCACGCCGTGAGGATCCAGAATTGTTTTGACAATAACGTTAATCACTCCCGCGCCGATACCGCAGACGAAGTAATAAATATAGAACCGCCGCTGGCCCCAGGCTCGTTCGACGCTGCGCCCAAACATCCACAGCACGAACATGTTGATCAGGATGTGCCAAATGGTCGCATGGAGGAAAAGATAAGTGAACGGCTGCCAGAGGAAGCCGTGAATCGCATATCGCGGAACCAGGCCAAAATACAAAAGCCAGAAATTCCAGCCCGCCGGCCCGAAGATCACTCTCGACAATTCCTGCGCCAGGAAAACCGCCGCGCACGCTAAGACCAGGAATTTGATCGCGGGCGTGATCGACCAGTCCCAATCGAATTGAAACCCGGAAGTCTGTGTGGAGTACCGTCGCATGGGAACGAAATCAGTGTAAGCGGCAAAAGACGCGGAGTAAAGCATGGCGCCGCACCGAGGGCCGCCGAGGAACGAATGGGCCGTCGTTACAAAATCAGTTTCCTCACTCCATCTTGCGCCGCGCAAAATAGTATTGCGAAGCGCCAAGCAGCACAAACATCAGCACCGCGAAAATCCGATTGCGCGCGAAGCTGCCCAGAACTTGCGGGCCGATGTGCAAAAAATGCTGAGGCAGGAAGTGATATTTGAAATTCGGATCCCCGAAAAGATAGATCACGATGCCCAGCAGCCCAAAGATTCCCCCGCCCGCAATCAACCCGCTCGCGTAGAGCGGCCCCGGACCGATTTCACTATCGACGTTGCTTTTATCTTTCGCGCCGCACTCCGCGAGCCAGCGCACCACTCCTCCCGCGAAAATCGCCATCGTCGTGTCAATCGGCAGATACGCGCCCACCGCAAAAGGCAGCGAACGAATCCCCAGCAATTCAATCGCAATCACCAGGAAGACACCGACGAGCACCAGCCGCCACGGTAGCTGCCGCTGCAAAATCCCGTTGATCACCGTCGCCATCAAACGCGCCTGCGGTGCCGAAGCCTTCTCGCTCCCGATGCCGTGGATCCATTGAACGTCGATCTCGTGCGCCGCCGGATCATAGAGATAATTTCCGTCAGGCACCACGTGCGAGCCGATGGCGTTCAGCAGCACGTAATTTTTCCCGGCGTGTGTGAAACTTTGCTGCTGCACCGTCACTCCGGACGGCAGTTGATTGATGTTCAGCGCGATGTTCGCGGGTTTGTATTCTTCCAGGCCCACGTTCATCAGATTCAATGTGGCGCCCACCGCAAAAACCGAAACCATCACGCCAATCATCAGCGCAAGCTGCTGCTTCGCGGGCGTCGCGCCCACCAGGTACCCTGTCTTCAAATCCTGCGAAGTCCCGCCCGCATTCGACGACGCGATGCAAACCACGCCGCCAATCGTCAGCGCCAGCACCGAAAACGCGCGTCCCGTCCATCCAGCCACCAGAAACATCGCGCAGGTCGCCATCAGCGTCGCAATCGCCATGCCGCTGATCGGGTTCGACGAGTTGCCAATCAACCCGCAAATCCGCGACGACACCGTCACGAACAAAAATCCGAATACCACCACGAACACCGCGGCAATAAAGTTCTGAAAAACAGTTGTGGCTGCGCCGGGAATTGGACGGAACGTCAGCAGCGCCCACATCATCGCAACAATGGCCAGCGATCCCAAGACGACAATCTTCATCGAAAAATCCCGGTCCACGCGCCGCATCGCCGTATTCACCGCTCCCATCGCCCGGCTCTCGCGCATATCCTTCAACCCCGCCGCCAGCGCGGAGACAATCGTCGGCATCGTTTTAATCAGCGTGATCACGCCTGCCGCCGCCACGGCTCCCGCGCCCATCGGGCGAATGTAGGAGCTGTACAAAGTATCCGGCGACATTTGTCCGATGGGAATCAGTCCCGGAAACAAAGGCTGGGTCATCAATCCGCCGAAGAATTTTATCGCCGGCATCAGCACCAGCCACGAAAAAACGCCCCCTGCGAAAATCACTCCCGCGATGCGCGGCCCGATGATGTAGCCCACGCCCAGATATTCCGGCGTGATGTTGGCGCGGAACGACGCGCCCGGCAGCCAATTCGGCCGATATTCCGGCGTGCCGCGCCAGAATCCCATCGTCTCCATCAGGAAAGCGTACGCGCCGCCGAGACCAAATCCCCAGAAAACGCGGCTCGCGAATGAGCCACCCTTGTCGCCCGCGACCAGCACGTCCGCGCACGCTGTTCCTTCCGGATACAAAAGCGCGCCGTGCTCCTTCACAATCAACTGCCGCCGCAGCGGAATCATGAACAGCACGCCCAGCCAGCCTCCCAGCAGCGCAAGAAAAAACACGCTCCAGTATTCCAGCGGAAAGCCCAGAAAAATCAGAGCCGGCAGCGTGAAAATCACGCCCCCTGCAATTGATTCTCCCGCCGAGCCTGTCGTCTGAACGATATTGTTTTCCAGCACCGTCGCTTTGCCGAACGCCCGAAGAATGCTGATCGAGAGCACGGCAATGGGAATCGACGCGGAGACCGTCAGTCCGGCGCGCAGCCCCACGTAAACCGTGATGGCCCCAAAAAACAGCCCGGCGAAAATTCCCAGAATGACGGCGCGCGCGGTGAACTCCGGAATCACTTTCTCGGAGGGAACGTAAGGATGAAACTCGCCCGGCGGTGCTATCGAACTCCACGGTTTGGACGCCACGCAGCACCTCCCGGGCTTGGTTAGCAGCTAAGATTTACCGGCGTTCTTTCAGGATGCTTCGCTACCACTACCAGCTTGTTGAAAACCTCTGCCCGTTGTCATTCCGCTTGCCCTGAGCCTTGGCGAAGAGACGACCGACCGCGAGGAACCTGCCTGCCGCAGGCAGGGAATCTGCATTTTCCTTGGGTTTTTGTAAACTGCTGCTCCCTCGCAGCATGGCAACCAAGAGCACTTTTTCAACAAGCTGCCAATTCCGCCGTACAAGCGCCATCGTCACCATGGTCAAAACGCAGGGCAAGGTAGCATTAGATAGCACCAGAGGCAAGCCACTCTCACGAAAGAATGTGGAAATAGCGTACCGTGCCTGCTGGCCCGTTAGTCCTATTGTTTTCCCCGAAACGAAACTCCAAAATATGCATAGTGGCCTGAGTCAGAAGTTCGTTGCATGGTTTTTAGGGGTCGGAGCTTCAGAAGTCTGTGTGGCAAACTCGGTTTTTGTCAGCGCACGGCTTCAGCCGTGCCGTAAACGCCTAGAAATCAGTGCGGCTTCAGCCGCTGAGGTCCGTAGTTCCGACAATAAGCTGTTGCGAATTCAGGCGTTTTAACCCCTGAGGACCGCCAAAGATATGCAGCGAATTTGCAACTCACCACAATAGAAACCGGTTGACATCCGCGCCAGGCGCGGATAACGTAGCCGTCAAGTCATCCAAGGAACAACGGACAAGGAACAGCGGACAGGGAGCAACGGTCATTCGGGTGTGCCGGCTCCGATAGAGCGAACCACATCACTGCGGAGCGTGCTCCGATTCTCGGACGGAGTGTGCCAATGGGCTTAAATCAGCGATTGTTCTTGTCGTTTTCCCTTCTTGCAGTCGTTTGTCTGGCGGCTGCTTTGCCGTGCGCCGCTCGCTCCAAAGGCGATTGGCTGCCCATCAATCCCGCCGATCTCGCCCTCAAGGACAATCCCGCCAGCCCAGGCTCGAACGCCATGATTCTCTATCGCGAAGAGTCCGTTGACGATTCGCGGCACACACAGTCCGAGTACTATCGCATCAAGATATTCACCGACGCCGGAAAAAAATGGGCCGACGTCGAGATCCCGTATTCGCGGGGGCTTGAGAGCGTTACGGACGTGCGCGCGCGCACCATTCTTCCCAATGGTTCGATCGCCAATTTCTCTGGAAAGGTTTATGACAAAGTTGTTGTCAAGGCCGGCGGGGTTAAAATCTACGAGAAAACCTTCAGCTTCCCTGACGTTCAACCGGGCTCTATCATTGAATATAAGTATGACGAGCCTTTTGACCCGGGCAAGTACTTCGCCGTAATGCAATGGAACGTACAGAAGAGCCTTTATCTCCGCGACGGCAAGTTTACTTTTGTCGAGCTTGGTGACCCTCAGCAAACCAACTATCAGTATTTCGCGTGGCGCACGCTATTCTTGCCCACCGGCGCCCGCCCCCAACGGCAGACCAATGGCAGCTATGTTCTTAAAGTCCATGACATTCCGGGTCTCGCGAGTGAGCCATACTCGCTGCCGAAAGATATGCTCCGCAGCAGAGTGGAATTCTATTACACGAGGCACGGCAAGGAGACCACCGACCAATTCTGGAAGCGCGCGGGAAAAGATTGGAGTAAGAAGCTCGATTCCTTCGTCAACAAAAAAGGCGCGCTCCAGAAAGACCTGGCCGCGACCATCCATCCCAACGACCCGCCCGAAACAAAGCTCCGCGAAATTTACTCTCGCGTCCAGAAGATCCGCAATCTTTCCTTCGAGCAGGCTAAAACAACTCAGGAAGAAAAGCGCCAGAAGGTGGCCGTCAATGCCAACGTACAGGACGTCCTGAAACACAACTACGGCACCTGGCAGGACATCAATGCCCTTTACGTGGGATTGGCGCGCGTCGCGGGATTCGATGCGACTCTCGTCTACGTCGCTCCGCGCGACCGCACCCTGTTTTTGCCCAATTATCAGGATACAGGCGAGCTCCAGGCGACCATCGTGGATGTGAAGTTGGGTTCACAGGACGTCTATTTGGACCCGGCCTCACCGCAATATCCCTACGGATTGATCCCGTGGTACGAGAATGCCGTACAAGGCCTGCGTGTCGCCAAGGATGGCGGCGTGTTTATTTCCGTTCCGCCCGACGACGACTCGCGCGCGGAAATCCTGCGCCACGCGAATTTTCGTCTAAGTCCGGACGGCTCCATTTCCGGAACGCTCACTGTGGATTACGTCGGGCAAGAGGGTGCGGTTTGGAGGTCCGAAGACCGCAACGATGACGACACAGGCCGCCGCAAGGATTTGCACGACCAGATCAAAGGCTGGTTGCCCTCCAACGCCACTTTTACGATCACAAAATTTGCCGACTGGGACGACAATTCGAAACCTCTCCACGTCGAGGGAACCGTTCAGATTCCCAGCGACAATACCCGCGCCCTCGGACGAATTATCCTCCCCATGTCTCTTATTCAGTCGCAAGTGGCCCGCTCGTTTACGGCGCAGCAGCGCGTCAACGATGTCTACTTTCATTTCCCCTATCAGGAACAGGACGACACCTCGATCCAGCTCCCTCTCGGCTACAAGGTCGAGAGTTTTCCCAAGGTGCAGTCCATTTCTCAAGGTGCGATCCAATATTCGATCAACGGAAATGCGCAGGGCGGCACGGTGCATCTGACGCGAAAACTCATCGTGAACGGAATCGACTTTCCCATGAAGTATTACCAAACGGTGCGCACGATCTTTGACGTGGTGAAAACCGGTGATGCCAATGACATGGTCCTCGAATCTTCAACTTCCGCGTCAAGCAATTAAGGCGCTCGTACTCGCGTGCGTCTTCGCGCTCGCTGCGCTCACCGCGGGAGCACGAACCCACGCGCTCCCTCCGTGGCTCAGCGCGGTGGCTCATGAACCGGTTCCCAATTATCCCGCGAGCACAGTGGCCGTCGTATTGTTCGAACAGAAGCAGGTCACCGTGGATGCAAACGGCCACGTCGAGACGCTGCATCGCGTCGCCTACAAAATACTTCGCCCGGAAGCCCACGATACCTACGGCACATTGATCGTTCCCTTCGACAGCGAAACGAAAATCAAGTCAATCAACGCCTGGTCCATTCCCCCCACGGGCGACCCCTACGAGGTCGGCGCGAAACAGGCCATGGAAACAGGCATTTCGCCCGACGCCCTCTATAGCGACGATCGCCAGAAAGTTCTCTCCATCCCTGCCGCCGATCCCGGCAACGTAATTGCCTACGAATATGTGCAGCAGGAGCGTCCCTACATTCATGAAAAAAACTGGTGGTTTCAGCAAACAATTCCGGTCTTGAAGGCCACCTTCTCGTTCCAATTGCCGTCCGGATGGCGAATGGATTCCCACTGGGTGAACTACTCCGAGTCGAAACCGCAAATCTCCGACGCCGGAAATTATGCGTGGGATCTCGCGAACATCCCGGCGCTCCCTCATGAACAAGACTTCATGCCCGCGTTCAATGCCGTCCGCGGGCGGCTGGCAATCGAGTATTACCTGCCGGAGAATGCCAACGATCCTGTCACGTGGCAGTCCCTGGGCTTGTGGTACGCCAATCTCACCAAAGACAGCCGCCAGGCCACTCCCGAAATCCAGCAGGAAGTGGCGCAATTGACCGCCAACGCGCCCACCACTCTCGACAAGATTCGCGCCATCACGGATTTCGTGCACAGTCAAATCCGTTATGTCGCCATCGAAGTTGGAATCGGCGGCTTTCAGCCGCATCCCGCCGATGTCGTTTTCCAGAACCGCTACGGCGACTGCAAGGACATGACAACGCTTTTAAGCGCCATGCTCGCGCAAATCGGCGTCAAATCCTATTACGTCCTGATCGACGCGGACCGCGGTGTTGTCCTCCCAAACGTCCCGACACTCCACGTGGACCACGCCATCCTCGCCATCCAATTGCCGAAGGATGTGCCCACGGGCAATCTCTACGCCACGGTGGACGATCCTAAACTCGGCAAACTCCTTTTCTTCGATTCCACCGACTCGTATTGTCCCTTGGGCTACATTCCCGCGTCCTTGCAGGACAACTACGGCCTCGTCGTCACTCCTTTCGGAGGCGAATTGATAAAGCTTCCTCTTCTCCCTCCGGCGACGAATCGCCTGATGCGCATCGCACAGTTCACGCTTACTCCCTCCGGCGCGCTTTCCGCACAAGCCCAGGAAGTCCGCTGGGGCGCGCCCGCCGAGGACCTTCGCGCGCAATTCCTCGACACCGCGCCGAAGGACCGCGCGAAGATCGTCGAAAATTTCCTCAGCACTTTCCTCACGGATTTCCAATTGACCAAGGCCGACCTCGGCAATCTCGACCTTTCAGACAAGGATTTGATCGAATCCTATAATTTCGTCGCCCCTAATTACGCCAAACAGGCCGGAGATCTGCTCCTCGTTCGCCCTTGCGTCCTGGGCGAGAAGGAATTGACATTCGATTCCGAGAAGCCCCGCAAATATCCCGTCGAGTTTCCCACCTCCACGCTCGACACGGACCAATTCAACATCACTTTGCCTGCCGGCTATGCCCCGGAACAAATGCCGCCTCCCGTGAACATCAGCGACGCGTTTCTCGATTACAAGAGCAAGACGACGCTGGTCGGCAATGTCCTCCAGTACACTCGAAGCTACGAACTCAAGACCGCGGTTGTCTCCGTCAAGGATTTGCCCCAGCTCAAGCTCGATTTTCAGGCCATCTCCCGCGACGAGCGCCAGTTCGCCGTCCTCCACCACATCTCCCCATAAACCACCAGTCAGTTCTCCACACATTAGTTAGGAGGGCTTTCCGGGAGTTAGGAGGGCTTTCCGGGGAGGGTCTTATACTAGACTGACATGTCAGTCTAGTTGCAAAAAAGACCAAAAATAAAGGGAAATGCGTTCAGTCGAGATGGTCTTACGCGCGTGTGCCCCATCCCTGAGCGTTCTTTGCGAAGGGTGGGGATTTTGCTTCGCGATCTCGGACGTGTCGCGTCGGCTACCCTGCTTGCCCTGACGCAGGAAGGAACGCAGGAAGAGCCCCGCCCCTACGGGAGGCAGGAAGAAAGGCACACAGGCTGAGAGCCTGTGCCGCGCGCCACAACGAGAAGAAACCGCAGAGCCTCAACAGGCGAGACTCTGCGCTACGCGATTACACAACAGGACATGTGGCCGCGCGATGCGCGGCGCGGGCCTAGCGGGAGAGGCGTTCGCGGACGCGGTCGCTCAGCGCTTTGCCATCCACCGTTTTGCCTTCCAGTTTTGCGCGCGCGGCTTTGATGACCGCGCCCATTTGTTTCAGCGAATCCGCGGACGTGTCGCCAATCGCTTCTTCGATGGCGCGCGAAATCTCCGCGTCGCTCGGAGCGGCGGGCAAATAGCCTTCGATGATGGTGATTTCCTGCGCCTCTTTTGCGGCGAGGTCGTCGCGCCCGCCTTTGGTGAATTGCTCGACGGACTCGCGCCGCTGCTTCACCATTGTCTGGAGAATTTGCAGCGATTCCAGATCCTCGAGCGGCCGCATTTTCTCGATCTCTTTGTTCTTCAGCGCGGTCTTCATCATCCGCAGGACGCTCAGGCGCAGTTCGTCCTTTTCCTTCATCGCCGCGGTCAATTCTTTTTGGATTCGTTCCGTCAGGCTCATGTGGGCGGGTTCTCCACGATTTAGAATAACCGCAAAGTGAATTTTTGAGAAGCTGCCGAGGCAACAAGTGTCGCGATAACCCTACGCGATTTGGGATCCCAGCGCGCAGGATGGCGCTCGACGATTTGTGAACTCTCACGAAAAAAACCCAAAGATTGAATTTGCGGCGCGATGCGTGTTGTGCGAGTCTCTTTAGCGCGGGAATGCGGCAACATTGCCGCCGAAATCGATACGACCCGCGCGCAACGAAGGGTTCTCCATGAATGTGCTGTGGTTCACGGTGCTGATTTGCGTTTGTTCGCTCGTCGCTGGAACGCTGGGAGCGCTGACCGGCTTGGGCGGAGGAGTGGTGATCGTTCCGCTGCTGGTGCTGGTGTTCAAAGTGAATATCCACTACGCGGCGGGCGCGTCATTGATTTCGGTGATCGCCACATCGTCGGGCGCCGCCGCGGCGTACGTGAAGGAAGGCTATTCCAACGTGCGCATCGGGATGTTTCTGGAAGTGGCGACAACTCTGGGCGCGTTGTTTGGCGCGTACCTTGTGGCGCTGGTATCTCCGTCAGCGATTGCCATCATTTTTGGACTTGTGCTGCTCTTCTCCGCCTATTTGTCGCTTCGGAGACTGCCAGACATTCACGACACGCGGCCGCCGGACCGGCTGGCGACGCGGCTGCGCTTGAATGGGGATTATCCGACACCGGAGGGACTGACAACTTACAACGTCCGCCGCGTGCCGATCGGATTTCTGGTTTGCAATTGCGCCGGGATTCTTTCCGGCCTGCTGGGAATCGGGAGCGGCGCGCTGAAAGTGCTGGGAATGGATCAGGCCATGGAGATTCCGTTCAAGGTTTCGACGGCGACGAGCAATTTCATGATTGGCGTAACGGCAGCGGCCAGCGCGGGAATTTATTTTCACCGCGGATACGTTGATCCGTCTTTAGCGATGCCCGTGATGCTTGGAGTGCTCGCCGGGGCGTTTATTGGCGCGCGCATTCTGCCGGGGGCCGGAACGAAGTATCTGCGAATTCTTTTCAGCGCGGCGATTGTGGTGCTGGGAATTGAGATGCTGGTGAAAGGACTGACGGGGAAACTGTAAATGGCCCAGGCGCAAAATCAATGGAATGACCAACGGATGGACAGTATCATTTCGGTGCTGCTGCGCACGGGTGTGATTTTGTCGTCGATTGTGGTGCTGATCGGCGGAATCCTTTATTTAGTGGAATATGGCCGGCTGGTGCCGGGTTACCACGTGTTCCAAGGAGAACCGGCGAGCTTGAACGGGTTTCGCGGAATTATGAGGGGAATTCTCTCATGGCACGGCCGGAATTGGATTCAATTCGGACTGGTGATGCTTGTCGCGACGCCCGTGGCGCGCGTGGCGTTTTGCGTATTCGCGTTCTTCGAGGAACGGGACTGGACGTACGTGGCGCTCACGCTGCTGGTGCTTTCGGTGCTGCTGTTCAGCTTTATAGGACGTTAGCGTGCAGGATTTCCTCCAGCAAATTCGTGACGAACTGCGCGAAAGCGCGAGCGTCAAACAGAGCTTTTCCGAGGAGCTGCTGGGCCGCATCGCGCGATTCGCGGAAACCGGCGCGGCGGCGTTGAAAAAAGGCGGCAAGATTATTTTTTTCGGCAATGGAGGAAGCGCGGCGGACGCGCAGCATCTGGCCGCGGAGCTTGTGGTACGTCTGCAAAAAAACCGCGCTGGGTTGGCGGCGATTTCGCTGGCGACGAACGCGTCGATTTTGACAGCGGCGGGAAACGACTTGGGCTTCGAGAATATTTTCGCGCGGCAGATTGAGTCGCTCGCTTCCGCGGGCGACGTGGTCGTGGCGATGTCGACGAGCGGAAAAAGCCCCAACGTGCTTCGCGGGGCCGAGGCCGGGCGCGCGCGGCGCGCGTTTGTGGTTGGCATGACGGGAGAGACGGGCGCGGATCTTGCGGGCAAAGTGGGGTTGCTCATTAACGTACCGTCGCGAAATGCACAGCGCATTCAGGAAGCGCACATCACCATCGGGCATATTGTGTGCGGATTGATCGAACAGATCTGCTGCGGGTAATGGCCGTTCCAAACCATCTGTTCGATTTGTTGCGAGCCTTCTAATCCCCTTCTCTGTTAACTGACTCGCCGTGCAAAGCGGAGTCGCGTTTGCGGTCTTGCGGGGGCGACGCTAAGGTAGAGGCATGTCGACTCCATCCAGCGCGGGCGATCTGGCCCTTGATAAGGGCCGGCGGCGCAGCTTGCGCGTGATGCTGTCGGTGACAGTGATCGTGCGCGGAAAGGGTGCGGATGGAAAAGCATTCGAGGAAGAAACGAAAACGCTGGTGGTGAATGCGCACGGCGCGCTGATTCATTTGCGGTCCGACGCGAAAGCGGATCAAAAAATCACGCTGATTCACAAAGGGACGCAGCAACTGCAAGAGTGCCGAGTTGTTTATGTGGGAGCGACGATGCAGGGAGGCAAGGCGCAGGTGGGAATTGAATTCGACAAGGCTTCCGCGCAATTCTGGCAGATCAGTTTCCCGCCGGACGACTGGAACGTGCCGGAGGATTAACAGCCTCTTGAAAAAGTACACTGGTTTGCAAAAACGTAAGGAAACTGCAGATTCCTCGTCGCCTTCGCTCCTCGGAATGACAACGAATGTGGTTTTGCAACAAGCCACTAAGCGGCGCGGCACGCTGGGATATTTTTCGCGGATCCAACGCTGAAGTCAGTTCCGCTCTCATTGTACCCACGGGCAATTGCGCTTCCAAAATTAACGGTGTTTGCGTCGCGTCGCGCGCGAGCCAGATTTTGAAATGCTCGCCAGCGACCTTGCGGCCGTTCTCGAATAATCGAATGGCAATCGGCGTGGCGAAGAAATCGCCGGCCGCCACGCGAATTTCCTGCGAGGCTTCGCGATCCGCAAGCATGTCGTATAAATCCTCGCCGTCGTAAACAGGAATTCGCAGCTCCGTCGTCTGCCGCCAATTCACACGGCGAAGAAAATAAATCGCGCTGACAGGGTCACGCGTGTCCGGCGGGACGATGACGCGCGGCGAATCGTTGGATGACGGAGAGCCGGGAGAAACGAAGGCGAAATTCGATTCCTGCGAATTGCCAAGTTCGCGCAGACGCTCCTGATAGCGAAAGGTGGCAAATCCGCCGGGGGAATCGTAAGAATCGAACTGATCATCGAGTGGATACAACGCGCGAGCAGGCTCCAGAGTGTGCAGCACGGCGCGAAGATGCCACGAATCAGCGCCGTAAAAATTGGCGCGGTTCACAACGTCCAGCTCGGCTTCCGCCGCGCCGGAATAATTCCGCCAGTCAACGCGATAGAAAAGGCGCTCGCCGATTTTGATCGCTCCGATGCCAGAAGGATTTGGGCGCGGATGCGCGCGACCGCTCGCAAAGCCGAGCGCGCAAACAATAATTAAACTGGTGAGGAAATAATTTGCCAGTGAGATCAACAGTCGAAGCGAGCGCAAACGTTGAGCGTTCATTTGGGGACGCAGGCGGGAAGATCCGCGAGGCTATGCAACAACAAATCGGGGCAACACGCCGGCAACTTGGAGCTGCCCATCCCATACGTGACGCCGCAAGACCACGTGCCGGCGTTTCGCGCGGTTTCGATGTCCACATCCGAATCGCCGACCATCATGGCTTGGCGCGGCGCAGCGCCGAACTCCCGCAGGAGCGTGTTCAGGCCCATCGGATCGGGTTTTTTCCTGTCGAAGCTGTTACCGCCGTAGACGAAACGAAAATAATGGTTCATGCGCAATCCGTCGATGATGGCCTGGCTGAATTTCACGGGCTTGTTGGTGAGCACGGCGAGAGAGCGGCCGGCGAGGGCATCGAGGGCTTCGCGCACGCCGGGATATGGGACGGTGTTGTCGAGCATGTGCGCGCGATAATAATCGAGGAAGTGAACGATCCCCTTCTGGATTTCTTCCTCGGAGGTGGGTTCGCCGAGCGCGCGCTTGATCAATACGGGAACCCCGTTGCCGACATAACTGAAAATCTGGTCATGGTCCATGGGCTTGCGGCCCAGGTACTCGAGGGTTGCGTTCATCGAGAGCGCGAGATCGAGTTTCGAGTCGATGAGCGTGCCGTCCAAATCGAAGACGAATACTTTGATGCCGGGGAATTGTTTTCCGTTTTTAGACATGAGCCTCGCGCGAAAATCAGGTGCGACGCACCATTGTAGCGGACAGCAAATGGTTGCGCCGCCGATTTTTTGGGTTTGGAGCGCGGAGTTGGAGAGCGGCGGGGAGATTGTTACAATCGCATGTTTACGTGGAGAGGGAATTTTCCGCCGGAGGAATATGGCTGAGATTTTTCCATTTTGCGCGGTGCGGTATGATGCGCGCCGCGCGCCGCTCGAGAGCGTGCTGACGCAGCCCTACGACAAAATCACCTCCGAGATGCAGGAACGATATGCTGCGGCGAGTCCTTATAATTTTGTTTCGATCGAGAAGGGAAAAAGTTTGCCGTCGGATTCGGCGGAAAATAATGTGTACACGCGCGCTTCGCGAAAACTGGAGGAGTGGGTCGCGGAAGGGGCGCTGGTTCAGGATTCCGATCCCGCGATTTATGCTTATTTTCAGGACTACAAAATTCCGGGAACGAATGTGCGTTTTGTGCGGCGGGGATTCATCGCGTTGGGGAGACTGGCGGACTACGAAGAGGGCGTGGTCTACCGGCACGAGCGGACGCTGACAGCGCCGAAGGCCGACCGGCTGGAGCTGCTCCGGCAGACGCGCGCGCAGACAGGACAACTTTTCATGCTGTACGACGATCCCGCGCGGCGGATTGATGCGCTGCTCGACGAAGCGGCGAAGCAGCCGCCGATGGCCGAGGTTCACGACGAGTACGACGTGGTGCACCGGCTGTGGGCGATTTCCGATCCGGCGAAGATACAGAAAATCACGGCGGCGATGGCGGACAAAAAACTGATCATCGCGGACGGGCATCATCGATATGAAACGGCGCTCGCGTACCGCAACGAGAGGCGCGCGAAGGACGGGCGAATCGATCCGGACGCGCCGTACGAGAAGGCGATGTGGACGTGCTTCAATACCCGGCAGGAGGGCTTGACGATTTTGCCGACGCACCGCGTGGTCCGCAATTTGGCGAATTTTTCGATCGAGAAATTTTTGGAGGCGGCGTCGCAATATTTCAACTGGTACGCGTATCCATTTACGCCGGCGGCGAAACGCGAGGAAAGTTTTGGCGAGTTTCGCCACGATTTGCAACGGCGCGGGCGCGCGGGACACTGCATCGGCATTTATGCGGGGAGACGCGCGTTCTATCTGCTGGTGCTGCGGAACAGCGCGGAGCTCGAGCATTTGCTGCCGGATATTTCTCCGGCGCAGAGGCAGCTCGACGTGGTGCTGCTGCACCGGCTGCTGCTGCACAAATGCCTGGGGATCACGGCGGAGAAAGTGGCGGCGGAAACGAATGTGATTTACGAGCGCGAGATGGAAACGGCGATTGAGGCGGTGGAGCGCGGAGCGGCGCAGATTGCGTTCCTGCTGAATCCGGTGCGCGTGGCGCAGGTGGTGGAAATTGCGCTGGCCGGCGACGTGATGCCGCAAAAATCGACGGATTTTTATCCCAAGCTGCTGAGCGGGCTGTGTATTTATAGATTGTGAATGAAGCTGGCGACGGGCGGTTCGACGGCTATGAGAAACGGAATCAACCTGAGAAAGAGGCGCAGAAAAAGCCGCATTCCAGTCCCGATTAGAAAAAGTTAAGCCATTTGTTTTGAGAGAATTAATGAAAAATGACTTGTGTTTTGTGTACCGATTAAAAAAACCATAGATTTGGGTAGAAAAGTTACCTGGAAGGGGTGAAAGGGGCTCTAGGCGGCGAGGAAACGCCACGCCGAAGCTCCCATTTGGGGAAAAGTTGAGCCGAAGATTGTCGGTACCATAACCATGCTGGTATGTTTACCATAGGTTAACAAAATTGTCAAGAATGAATTCGCGGCGTAGAGACAGAAAAACAAAATCGAAAACCCCACCCTTCGCAGAATGCGCTCAGGATGGGGCACCCGGCCGCAGAGTCTCGAAACACGCGAGACTCTGCGCCACACGAACGGTTGAAGCCGTGCCACATCAATCCGCAGCGCGATTCGGGGAATCGCGACGGGCGACCCAAGGGTCGCCCCTACGAACTGCGCTGGCGATAATGAGGATTCAACTGAGGGCGCAGGATACACAGGCTGAGAGCCTGTGCCACGTAAGGCAACAGCGGCGCGGGCGCAGCACGCAACGCCCCTATGAAGGCGAGAGCCGTGCTGCGCGGCGGAGCCACACGGCCTGCGGCGCAGGCCGACGGCCCGATAAAGCCGATCGGGCCCTACAACTGGCTAAGGCAACAGCAGATTCCTCGTCGCCCCTCGCCAAAACCGCTCGGGACTCGCTCGGAATGACAAATCACGGGCGGGTTATGCCAAGACGCGCAGGGACGGGGGCGGGGACGTGAGTCGAAAAGCAAAGCGGCGGCAGGAGCCACACGGCCTGCGGTGCAGGCCGACGGCCCGATAAAGCCGATCGGGCCCTACAACTGCTAAGGCAACAGCAGATTCCTCGTCGCCCCTCGCCAAAACCGCTCGGGACTCGCTCGGAATGACAAATTACGGGCGGGTTTATGCCAAGACGCAGAGGGGTCGCGTGACGCATTTCGTTCCCCGTTATCTGCCGGGGATGACGTGGAGGCGGGGCGCGGCGGGGGAAGGCTCGGGCATACGGATGGCGGGGCGAGTTGAACCGGGGGCGCGGCGGGGATACTTGCCGGAGACGTAGTCGTCGACGAGCTTTTGGAAGGCGGTGGAGAGTTCGTCGTAAGTGCCCTTCAACGTGACGAATTTTTCGCCGTCGATGTAGACGGGGCAGCTTGGTTCCTCACCTGTGCCGGGGAGGCTGATGCCGATGTTGGAGGCTTTCGATTCGCCGGGGCCGTTGACGATGCAGCCCATCACAGCGAGCTTCAGTTCCTCGACGCCTTCGAATTCCGTTTTCCACTCGGGCATTTTGTCACGGATGTATTGCTGAATGCTCTCCGCCAATTCCTGAAACGTGGAGCTTGTGGTGCGGCCGCAGCCGGGACATGCGGTGACGCTGGGCGCGAAGGAGCGCAGGCCGAGGGCCTGGAGCAATTCGCATGCGGCATAGACTTCATCGCGGCGGTCGCCGCCGGGACGCGGCGTGAGCGAAACGCGAATGGTGTCACCGATTCCCTCGCCAAGGAGAATCGCCATCGACGACGCGGACCAGACGAGTCCTTTGGCACCCATGCCCGCTTCGGTAAGCCCCAAATGTAGAGGTTGATCGGTTTTTTGCGCGAGTTCGCGATAAATGCTGATCAGATCGCGCGGGCGGGAAACTTTGCAGGAAATGATGATTTGATCCTTGCGCAAACCGCAGCTTAGAGCGAGTTCGGTCGATTGGAGCGCGGAGAGAACCATGCACTCGTTGATGATGTCTTCGGAAGAGAGGCCGAGGTCGCGGTCGGTGTTTTCCTGCATCTTGCGCATGACAAGCTCTTGATTGAGGGAGCCGCCGTTGACGCCGATGCGGACGGGCTTGCCATTGTCGACGGCGACTTTGCAAATGGTGGCGAACTGCTCGTCGCGCCGCGTGCCTTTGCCGACGTTGCCGGGGTTGATGCGATATTTGTCGAGGGCTTTGGCGCATTGGGGATATTTCGTCAGGAGCACGTGGCCATTGTAGTGAAAATCCCCAATCAGAGGCGTGTCGCAGCCGGCATCGAGGACGCGCTGTTTGATTTCCGGGACGGCGGCGGCGGCCTCGGGAATATTCACGGTGACGCGAACGAGTTCGGAGCCCGCTTGCGCGAGTTCGAGATATTGCTTTACGGTGCCTTCGACATCGACGGTATCGGTATTGGTCATCGACTGCACGACGACCGGCGCACCGCCGCCGACTTGAATCTTGCCGACTTTGACGCCTACCGTCTTGTGGCGCTTTGAAATGGCAGCTTCCATGAAGCCCTTTGAGCCGTGGAACTGATCCGCCAAGCTCTGAACAACTATTCCATGCCAGATAGACTATTCTATCGGATTTAGCTGCGCGGACGCCAGCCGACGCTCACTGTGTGGCGTGGAAGAAAATTCCGTACAGGGCGAAGCCGAGGCCAGCCAAGAAGAAAAGTGGCAGCAAATAAGTAGTCAGCACGGGGGTGAAGGGCACAGGGATTTTCAGCGGGCTGTTGGCGGAGAGCAGGTAATAGACGAAGGCGACAATCATCATGTACAAAAGGCCGCGCCGCAACGGGCCCCCTTTCGCTCCAAGGGATCGCGAAGCAGTCTTGACGCGACGCAATTCGGGCAGGGACTCATGACATTGCGGACAGTCCCGAAATGCGTCAGAGATTTTTTTTCCGCAGAAAGGACACTCGCGAACGCCCATACACTCTCTCGATGCGAGGGATTCAGACTCCTCGAGGTTTGTGGCCTAATAGGATGAGGTTAGGCGTGGCTGGGAACACTGTCAAGGTTAGCGGTTAAGCGTGTAGCGAAAAGGGCACCGCTGGCCAGCCGAAACGTGGTCAAACCCTGGCACTTTCCAACGCTGTGGTCGCTGAACAAGCGATTCCGAGCGGGCGGGGTAAACCGCGCCCCTACGAAAGGCTACGAGATGCAGCCAGGCAACGTTGGAAGGCGAAAGCGGGCGGTGGAAAGCTGGCCTACACACAGCCTTAGAAGCCACGACCCACAAAGATTCCACGCACTAAGCCTAAAGCCCAGGCCTCGTTAAAGGAAGCGATACATATTTCCGGTACAACGGCTCCTAGAAACGCGGGCCTTTTTGTACGGCGTGATGCGGGAAGGCTTGCGGCAATTGGGAAACGTTCCACGCCCAGGCAGCCAGGAGCGCCGCGCCTTCGTTAATTTGGTCGGGAATCACTTTATCAAAAGTATCGGCCTGGCTGTGATGCGCCTGGCGATACCCCGCGGGGGCTTGGACGCAGAAATAGGACGCCACGCCAGCGCGCAGGTAGGCGACGTGATCCGACGAGCCGAAATAGCGCGTGCCGACGGGGCGATTATAAGCCTGCCGCGCGCGGAAGGGGATGAAAATCAAATCATTATGCTGATCAGCGAACTTGGCCGATTACCGAAATGTTGCTATTTGCATGCGCGTTCGTCGCGATCGCGACGTGAGGGCCGAGGAGTCGCGGGGATGGAAACTCCCGAAAAATCTACGCGTGCGGCTCGAAGATGTGTTATAGTGGGTTTGCGCTTAATACTGCGGTTGTGTTGTGCGGCTGCTCTGGATACGTAATACCCGAGATTCCCCGCCTTCAGTTCTCTCCGATGTTTTCAGCGTAAATTCAAACCAAACACTGGTAATCGGATTACCGTGCTCGCGCGAAAGCCTGTGCGCACGGAATCGATTTCGCCAGTAGAGAAGGCAATACACAAGATGGATAGCTTTACAGAATTACCGATTTCGAATTACACGAAGGACCGCATTGCGTCGAATCATTTTTCAATACCGACGCCGGTGCAAGCCGCGGCAATACCGCAGGCGCTCGAAGGCAAGGATGTGCTTGCCACGGCGCAAACGGGAACGGGCAAGACGCTGGCGTTTTTGATACCCGTGATGGAGCGGCTGCTGCTGCAGAATGCGCCGGGAATCGCGGCGCTCGTGCTGGTCCCCACGCGCGAGCTTGCGATGCAGGTCGTTGATCAGTACAACGCGTTGAGAGGCACGAAACTTTCGCCCGCGGCGCTCGTGGTTGGCGGCTTGGCCGAGGGCGCGCAGCTCACCGCGCTGCGAAAAGGGGCGCGGCTTGTCGTAGCGACTCCGGGGCGCTTGGAAGATTTTCTGGACCGCAAACTGGTTCATTTCCGCGCGCTGCAAATTCTGATCCTCGACGAGGCGGATCGGATGCTGGACATGGGATTTCTCCCAGCGATTCGCAGAATCGTTGGAGTGTTGCCCAAAGATCGCCAGACACTGTGCTTTTCGGCGACGCTCGAAGCGTCGGTGGCGCATCTGGTTAACGATTACATGCGGCATCCGGTGCGGCTGGCGTTCGGCTCGATACTGAAGCCTTCGGAAAATGTGCGCGTGCAGGCATTCGAAGTTTCGGCCGACGGCAAGCAGGACCTCCTGCAGCGATTGCTCGCCAAGGAAACGGGCCGGTGCTTGATTTTCGCGCGTACCAAACGCGGCGCGGAACGACTGGCAAAAAATCTGAATCGCGAAGGATTTGCCGCAGCGATGATCCACGGTGGGCGCTCGCAATCGCAGCGTACTGCCGCGCTCACGGGATTTCAGCAGGGCCGCTACCGAATTCTGGTGGCGACCGATCTGGCCTCCCGCGGGATTCACGTTCAGGATATCGCGCACGTCATCAACTATGACCTGCCGGACGTCGCGGAAAATTTCATCCATCGCGTGGGACGCACGGGGCGCGCAGGGGAGTTCGGAGTCGCTTCGACTTTGTTCGTGAGAGAGCAGCGAGCGGAACTATCGCAATTGGAGCGCACGCTGGGGATTCACATCGAGCGGATGCAAACGGACGGTTATCCATCGCAGAAAACCGATCGCGGGCCAGCGCAACGCACTCGGCACGCGCAAACGATCAGTGCATCGGGCGACAACGAATCTGTACCGAAGTACGAATCGAAATACAGAATGGTCCAGCTTCCCGGAGAAGTGCTGCAAGCACAGCTCGAAACGTAACGCATTACGGCGGCGCAGGCCGGATCGCCTTCGGTCTGCGCCCCACATTTAACCGCAAGCTGACGGCCCGTGCTCGAAGGCGCGTCCTATTTCTTTTTCGCCGGATGAAGCTGCCGGCGCTGATGCAGCTTGTTATAGTCCTTCACATATACACGCAAACCGAAATTCGGCGTGATCTTTGTGTATCCTGCGGCGAGCTGCTCCTTATAATGATCCAGAAAGAAATCAAGGGGATCGCGCGGATCCATGTCGATCAGAATCATGTCCGCATCGCTCATCGTGAGCTTGCCGAAGCGCAGCGTGTTGCCGCGGTACGACATGTAATTTCCCAGACGCAAATATTTTACGGCCTTGTCTTTCGGGCCGCCGAAAGTCTGCACCAGGTTGTCGCCTTCCAATCGAATGGCCGTGACTTTGCCATCGATGTGGGGCGGCGGCAGGATTTGCGACAGATCGAGAATTAAATCGTTCTGGTCAACGGCAACGCCGGGGACCTTGCTCGTCTTAACGAAATCGTCAATTTCGACATTGAAGAGATCCATCAGTCCCTTCACGGGAAGATGCAATGCCCTGATTTTTGTGTTGTGCATCCGGATTTTCCCGTCGGGAGTAGCACTGAGCACTCCGTCGGTTTCAAACGGTATGTCGCCCTTTGCATGGAGCCGCCCCTTTATTTTCAGCAGTCCCTTTTCGATCGTAACCGAAATGCCTTTCAACGGCGCATTGGGCCTCGCGAAAACATAAGAATTGAGCACATTCGCGAGCGACACGGTGTTAATCGCGATTTTCCCCGAGCTGATTTCAATGGTGAAGGATGTCTTGTCATCAAATATGGGGAATTTGTTTTCGCCAGTGGGAACCACTTCGCCGTTCAGCGTTTCGATATGAGCCACCACGGAATCCGAAAAGTGATACATCACGTTGCGCATCTGAACTTTTACTTCAGTCTTTTCATTGTTGGCGGCGGGCTTGTCTTGCGCCGTGACGGCGCGGGGAATCAGAATCCAAGCGATGATGCACAAGACCCAGAAAATCGAGTGATGCGAAATTCTCAAACCAGGCAAAAAACGACTCACGGTTTTTGGTTGCAAAGGGCACACTCCCGATAATTAAGATGACGCGGGCTGCGCCTGCGTCTCGGCGGCGGTTCGTAATTCCCTGCTTTTCCTAGAAGTTCATTAAGCTGCTGGGATTTCGTGGAAACGGAGCCGCCGGACTTCCGCGCGCCCCTATTTCACGCCATAATGGGCGGGCAAATGAGCAAAATTCCGCACGATGTTATCGCCGGTTACAACGCAAGTTTACCGCTTGCCGAGGCGTACACGATTCCGTCGTCGTGGTATATCGATCCGCGCGTTGCGGAACTGGAAAACGAAGCAGTGTTTGGCCGGACGTGGCAGGCCGTTGCACGCGCCAAGCAGGTCGCCGAGCCGGGGCAATTTGTCACCACCGATGTTGCGGGCGAGCCGATCGTCGTCGTGCGCGGAGCGGACCGCGAGCTGCGGGCTTTCTACAATGTATGCCGGCACCATGCCACCGGGGTGGTGCCCGACGCCGAGGGGCGGGCGACGAATTTCCGGTGCCCGTATCACGGCTGGACGTATGGAACGGACGGCGCGCTGAAAGGCACGCCTGATTTCGACGGCGTTTGCGATTTTGATCGAAGTAAAAACGGTTTGGTGCCTGTGCGCGCGGCGATATGGGAGAAATTTGTTTTCGTCAACCTCGACATGCAGGCGGTTTCGCTTGGCGATTTTCTGGGCGGCCTGACGAGGCGCGTGGCGCCGCTGCACATCGAAACGTTGCATTTTTTCGAGCGGCGCAGCTACGAGCTGAACTGCAATTGGAAAGTGTACGTCGACAATTTTCTCGATGGCGGCTATCACGTGCCCCATCTGCACAAGGGATTGAACAGCGTTCTTGACTACGCGAATTACACGATTGAGAACGAGGATCGCTTCTGCCTTCAGTCAAGCCCCGTGGAAACGTCCAGCTCGGATGCCGATGCGGATGCGGCGGCGACGCGGCAGGGCAATCGCGCGTTCTATTTCTGGCAGTATCCGAACTTCATGCTGAACTGGTATGAGGGCTACCTCGACACGAATCTCGTGCTGCCTCTTTCGATTGACCGCTGCCGCGTGATTTTCGATTTTTATTTCGCGGACACGGGTGACGCCGCGAAGGAATACAATCAGCAAAGCGTCGCGGTCAGCCACCGTGTGCAGGAGGAGGACGTGGGCATCTGCGAATCGGTGCAGCGCGGTTTGCATTCGCGAGCCTATGTTGCCGGACGGCTTTCCGTACGCCGCGAAGCGGGCGAGCATTTGTTTCACCGGCTGCTGCACGCGGATCTAAGAGCAGAGCTGGATCGCGGACACGATTTAGATCAGTGACACCGCGCGGAGTTCCCACCCTTCGCAAACATCGCCCAGGATGGGGCACCGAGAAAATCAGTTAATAAATGAGTGGGAGGGGAAACGGTCATGGACGCCAAAGCGGGCGCGCAAGAGCGATTTCGTGGCGCGCAAAACAATATACTGAATCTGAGCCATCGAATCCACGCGAATCCAGAACTGGGATTTGAAGAAGAGAAGGCTTGCGCGTGGCTGGCGGACGAACTGTCGGGCGCGGGATTCGACGTACAGCGCGGCGTTTGCGACGTGCCGACGGCGTTCATTGCGCGCGCCGGCCACGGGCCGTTGCACATTGCGATCTGCGCGGAATATGACTGCCTGCCGGAGATCGGCCACGCGTGCGGGCACAACATGATTGCGGCGATGGCCATTGGCGCGGGAATCGCGGCGGCGAAAGTGGCGGATGACGCGGGAATGACCGTGAGCGTCATCGGCACGCCCGCGGAAGAAGTGGGCAACGCGAGCGGGAAAATCGTGATGCTGGAACGCGGAGGATTTTCGGGTATTCATGCGGCGATGATGGTGCATCCGGCGCCGGTCGAGATGCTCGAAGCGCATCTGATTGCGGCATCGATTTTCGACGTGTATTACACGGGGAAGGAAGCGCACTCGTCCGCGTTCCCGGAGATGGGGATTAACGCGGCGGACGCGCTGACGGTGGCGCAAACGTCCATCGGACTGCTGCGGCAGCATCTGCGGCCGACGGATCGCGTTCACGGGATCATCACGCATGGCGGCGCCGCGCCCAATGTGGTGCCGGCGCATACTTCCGCGAAATACATGGTGCGCGCCGAAAGCATCCATGAGCTCGACGATGTGCGCATGAAAGTCCATCGCTGCTTTGAAGCGGGCGCGATCGCCACGGGTGCGAAGCTCGAAATTCGCGGCGGGGACAAACCATACGCCGACGTGCGCTACGATCACGAGATCAGCATGATTTACAAACGAAATGCGGAGGCACTGGGGCGCACATTTCCTGAGCTAAGCCCGCAAATGGCGCGCATGGCAGCTTCGACGGACATGGGCAATGTTTCCCATGCCATTCCATCGATTCATCCGATGATCGGAATCAATTCGCTGCCCGCGGGGAACCATCAGCCAGAATTCACGGCGCATTGCATCAAGGAAGAGGCGGATAAGGCCGTGCTCGATGGCGCGCTGGCCATGGCGTGGACCGCGATTGAAATGGCGGGCGATGCGGCGCTGCGAACGCGCCTGATGAAAAAATCGGACGCGCGAGCGAGCGCGTAGTTTTATTTTTCCTCAAGCAGCGATTTCCAGTGTGACAGATGATTGAGCGAAGGTGCGTGCGTGTGATCGAGCACAAGCGGCGTGATGGAAATGGCACTGTCGGCGATCGCGGCGTAATCGGTATCCGGATCAATGCCTTCGAGAAGTTTCTGCTCGTGGAGCCAGTAATACGTGCGTCCGCGCGGATCTTCGCGGCGCTCGAGAACGTTGCGCGTGATTTTCGGTGATTGCCGCGTGAAGAGCACGCCGCCTTTCCAGGGATGCGGGATGTTGACGTTGAGCAGAACGCCGGGCGGCAAACCTTCCTTGAGAATCAGCGGCGCGAGGCGCTCGAGAAACCGAACTGCTGGTTGATAATCGAAATTCTTCCCGCGATACACAATGGAAACCGCAATCGCGGGGACGTGATTGATCGCCGCCTCCATCGCCGCGCCCACCGTGCCCGAATAATAGACATTTTCGCCGAGATTGCCGCCCGGATTAATGCCGGAGACGACGAGATCGGGGCGCTCCGGCAAAAGAGAATGAAACGCGAGGATCATGGCGTCCGCGGGAGTGCCGTCGACAGCCCATTCGCGCTCGGCGACTTGCTCGCAGAAAATGGGTTTGCGGAGCGTGAGCGATTGCGCGGCGGCGCTGCGCTCGTCAGACGGTGCGACAACGCTGACCGTGCCAATACTCGCGAGCCCTAGCGCGAGCGCGCGCAGTCCCGGCGCGGAAATACCATCGTCATTCGTAACTAAAATGTTCGGCATGGAGAACGAGCCAATCGATTATAAATCAACTATCGAACAGCCGGAGGGACTGGCCGGCAAGGTGTGCACTGACCGAGCAAAAAAAATGGTCGGGACGACTGGATTCGAACCAGCGACCTCACGCACCCCAAGCGTGCGCGCTACCAGGCTGCGCCACGTCCCGACCGGTTGCAGTACATTTCCGCCGAGACAATCGCTGGAATCAGCGGTCTTTTCGGCGATCAAGGACGCGCGAACCTGCACCACGTCCCAACTGCAAGCAAAAATAGCGTATCACCGGCGTTCGAGGAGGGTCAAGGCGGCGAGAAGCTCTTCACGAAGATCGAGCAAACATTTGCGCTGGGCGCGAGAAAGTTCGTGGTCGCGCGCTGGTGGCGCTGCCACAGCTGGCTCAGCGGAGGAATCGGCGCTGCCGTTTTGCTCCGCCAGGTGGCGGCGGGCGCCGGCGATTGTAAAGCCCTCGTCGTAGAGCAGACGCTTGATTTCGAAGACCGTCTCGATATCTTCGCGGCGGTACATGCGATGGCCGCTCGAACTTTTCACGGGTTGCAGCGTGGGGAACTCCGTTTCCCAATAGCGCAGGACAAAGGCTTTTGTCGCGGTCAAGCGGCTGACTTCGCCGATGCGGAAAAGGCTTTTGTCCGGAATTGCGGGAGCGTCGTGGGTCACGGGCAGCATCTCGATTGCGCCTGCTTCCGCTATCGTAGGCCGATTTTGAATCGTGTCAACCCTGTCCCATGCCGGATCCGGGCGCTGGGGTGCGTTCAAGATTGCAGCTCGAGGTTCACGGTTGGCAGAAAACGCGGCGATTTTCGGAAGTGAGTCGCCTGCTCGAACGCATAGGCAATTTTAATTAATGCTGGTTCGCTCCACGCGCGGCCGAAGAATGAAATGCCCACGGGCAGGCCGAAGATGAATCCGGCGGGGACATTGATATTGGGATAGCCCGCCACCGCCGCGAGAGATGAGCTGCCGCCAGTGTCGTGATCGCCGTTCACGAGATCGGTGAGCCACGAAGGACCCGCCGTCGGCGCGATTAACGCGTCGAGTTTATGCTGGTCCATCACTGCGTCGATTCCCTGCTGTCGCGCGAGGCGATGATTTTTGGCGAGGGCATCGAGATAAACTTTATCCGTCAGCGGGCCTCTCGCCTCGCAATGCACCATGATGTCCTGGCCGAAATACAGAAGCTCCTTGTCGTGATTACGGTCATTGAATTCGATAATTTCCTTCAGCGAATGCACGGGAGCGTTTGAGAACTGCGCGAGGTATTTGTTCAGGTCCGCTTTGAATTCGTACTGCAAGACGATATTTTCCGACCCGTCGAATTTGCCAAGCGAGGCGATCTCGACCGGGTCAACAAGGACGGCGCCTTCGCTCTTCATGGCATCGAGCGCGGCTTTCATCACGGGGGCGAGCTTCTCGCTGAAGTCGAACAATTTTCTGACGACGCCGATGCGCGCGCCGCGCAATCCGCCACGATCGAGGAACTTGGTGTAGTCGGCCGATGCTTTTCTGGACGGCGCTCGAGTGGCAACATCGTCGGCATCGATTCCCGCAAGCGCGCTCAAGAGCGCGGCCGCGTCGGCGACGGTGCGGCAAATCGGGCCAGCGGTGTCCTGACTGTGCGAAATAGGAATAATTCCCACGCGGCTGACCAGGCCGACGGTGGGTTTGATGCCGACCACGCCGTTCGCCGAAGACGGGCAGACAATCGAGCCGTCCGTCTCCGTGCCGACGGTGATCGCGGCGAGATTCGCGGAAGCGCCAGCGCCGGAGCCGGAGCTTGATCCGCAGGGATTGCGGTCCGTGGCGTAAGGATTGTGGGTTTGCCCGCCGCGGCCGCTCCATCCACTGGACGAATGGCTCGAACGGAAATTCGCCCACTCGCTCAGGTTTGTTTTGCCCAAAATCACCGCGCCGGATTCGCGCAGGCGCCGGGCCACGCCAGAGTCTTTCGTCGGAGTGAAGCCGGAAAGGGCGAGAGAGCCAGCGGTGGTCATCATGTGGTCAGAGGTGCCGATATTGTCCTTGATCAGAACGGGAATGCCGTGAAGCGGGCCGCGAGGGCCCTTGGCTTTACGCTCCGCGTCAAGCGCATCGGCGATGGAGAGAGCGTCGGGATTCAGCTCGATGACGGCATTGATGACCGGCCCTTGTTTATCGATTTCGGAAATGCGGTCGAGATATTTTTGCGCGAGGGAGCGCGCCGCGAATTTTCCAGATTTCATGCCGTCTTGAAGCTCCGCGACAGTCGTCTCTTCAAGCTCGAACGGCTTTACCTCTGGCGCTGACGTTCGCTCGATTCGCGGCTGCACAAACGAGGGCATGGCGAGAGACGTAGCGCCGAGCGCGGCGGCACCGAGGAATTTGCGGCGGCTCAGTTCAGATGCGTGACGTTCGTCATTGTCTTGGGACAAGTGGCACTCCCTTTGCGAAATTTGGGATCCTTCGCGGCAGTTGGATGCAGCAACGGTCCATCGGGATTTGTAAGCCTGCGATTGTAGACTATTTTTTCGCGAATTTCATTGGCGACTTCGATCCAGCCAATTACGCATCGCGCTCGAAACCGCGGCGGGTACGCTGCTTCACGCGCTGCTGAAAGCGGATGGGCGTTCCGGCAAAATCGAATTTCCCGCGAAGCTGATTTTCAAGAAAACGCTCGTAACTGAAATGCAGGCGGCGAATTTGATTCGTGAACAGCACAAAAGTCGGCGGGGCCACGGAAGCCTGCGTGAGGTAATAGATTTTCACCTTGCGGCCTGCCGGGGAAGTGCCGCGGTCGAGGTCCACGGCCGCGAGCCAGCGATTCAACTCGCCAGTCGAGACGCGGCGCTGCCGCGAAGCCACGACTTTGTCGATCAGAGCAAAAAGTCCTCCGGTGCGTTCGCCCGTGAGCGCGGAAAGAAAAATGACGGGCGCATAGTCGAGAAACTTCAACTTTTCGCGGATGAGTTTTTCGTAATCCGCCATCAGCTTCATGGGATTGACGTCGGCCTTCTCCGGCTTCGATTTATGGGCGGCAGAGGCGCGACGCCGCGCTGCTTCCAGGGCGAGGTCCCACTTGTTGATGACGACGATGAGTGCGCTGCCGGATTGCTGCGAGTAACTGGCAATGGTGGCATCGTGCGAGGTAACGCCGAGCGCGCCATCAACGACCAGCAACGCCACGTCGGCGCGTTCCAGATGACGCCGCGCCATTACCACGCTGAGTTTTTCGGCGACGAGACGCGTTTTGCCTTTCCGCCGGATTCCGGCAGTGTCGAGGAATCGGTATAGTTTGCCAGCTTGCTCCACGACGGTATCCACCGCATCGCGCGTGGTGCCGGGCTCGGCCGAGACAATCGAGCGATCCTCGCCGACCATGCGGTTGAGCAGCGTTGATTTCCCTACGTTAGGGCGTCCTACGATTGCGATATTGATTTCCGGCGGAGTCGCAGGAGCGGGACCGGCCGGAAAGTCTACCGTGAGAGAATCGAGGAGGTCATCAATGCCCAAGCCATGCTCGGAAGACACCGGAAAAACCTGATCGCCGAGTTCGTAAAAGGACGCTGCCATCGCGATGTGTTTCGGCGTATCGACTTTATTCGCGACAATTACCGGCGGCTTGCCCGCGCGCCGCAGGAGCTGCGCCAATTCGAAATCGAGCGGAACGGGGCCCGTTCGAGCATCGGTGACGAGAATGACGAAGGTCGCGTTTTTGATCGCCATGTGAGCCTGGCGAAGAATTTCTCCAGGGATGCCGGCTTTGTCTTCCGGGACAATCCCGCCCGTGTCGACCACCTCAAATGGCCGGCCTTCCCATTCCGCAGTGCCGTAGATGCGGTCCCGCGTGATGCCCGGCTCGTCGGTGACAATCGAGCGGCGCGTGCCCGTCAGGCGATTGAAGAGTGTTGACTTGCCCACGTTGGGGCGCCCGACGATCACGATGGATGGGATTTTGCCGATTTTTTCGTTCATGGATTCGATGGGAAGTTCGTGTGACCCTTTACCCTACCATGTTGCGGGAAACTATTGGCAACGGGTCTCGATGGAGGGGTGAAAGCAAAAGGCCCCACCCTTGCGACGACGCGAAGGATAAGGCCCCGGTTTATACGCTTGAAAACGAAACGCTATTGCGATGCGCCCGACGACGGGGGAGCGGTCATCTGCTTCTGGTTGATTTCCTTAACCTTTTCGAGGAGGTCGTCGGCTTGCTTCTCGTCGGCTTGGCGCGCCTCGGGCGTCGTTTCCATGTCCGCCTTCTCACGCAGCAGAAGGTTTAGATAGGCCATGGCGTTGGCGTAGTCAGGCTTAAGCTGAATGGCGTGCTTGAGGCTGTCCATGCCCTCGTCGACGGTGGCGCCTTCCTTTTGAATGAATTGGTCGCGGACGGCTGGGGGAAGAGGGTCAAGCTCGCGGATGGGCTTTCGAGCCTTGAGGTTATAGTCGGCGCGCAACTGCGCGTTGGAGCGAAAGGTAATCCAATAATCGATTACGCCAACCCAGTAGTAGGGCGTCGGATCGTTGGAATTAATCTGCATGACCTTTTGCTGATAGGTCTTTGCCTGCTCCATCATATCGCGGTCAAAGGGGGTACCGGCCATGTTGTAATACATCGAGCCAATGCCGCCGAGTGCGGTCGTGTTATTGGGATCGTTTTGCAGAACTTCCTTCCACACGGCAATGGCCTGCTCGGCATTGCGCTTGTTGTCCTGGGAAGGAGCGCCGGGTATGTACTGGCTGGCATAGGCCTGAGCCAGGTAAAGACGCGCATTCAGCAGCGTGGGATCGAGCTGGGTTGATTCCTTGAAATACTCGATGGCGCTGTCGAACTGGGCGTTTTTGTATGCTTCGACACCCTTATTGAGGTCGTCGCGAGCCTTGAGCTTGGCGCAACCGGCCACGGCGAAAGTGGCAGTCAGTGCCACGACAATAAAAAACGGGCCTGCGGGGGATTTCCGTGCCATCCCTAGTTTCCTCCCCTAATCTCTTCGAATTTTCGTGTTCCGCGATGGACCCAGGTTTCGTTCCGGGCGGCGTCCCATCCACATTCCGCGATCGCGGCCTGGAACGCCCCTAGTTACTGGCCCGCTTCCATCTTGGCCGTGATCAAACCCACGTTGGTGATCCCGGAACCGCGCATGATATCAATCGCGCGCGCCACGTATGTGAATTCGGCATCATCGTCGCCCTTGACGAAGGCCGTTTTATCCGCGCGGATCTTGAAAATGTCCGCCAGTTGGGGACCAAGATCATTCCAAGAAGTAGGCGTTTGGTTGATCATGACCTTGCCATCCGCACTGACTACTACCACCACCGTTTTATTGATCAACGGTTGCGGCTGTTGCTTTTTCGGCGGCGGCTGCGGAACGAGCGTGTCCATTCCCGTCGGCGTGGTCGGCGTGATGGCCATGAAAATAATGATCAGCACGAGCAGCACATCGATGAGAGGAACGATATTCGGTTCCGACATGGACGTGCCGTGATGTCCTACTGCCATTCCCATAGCAATTCCCTCCCTAAGGGGTCCCCGGGTTCACGCCACCGGGCACCGGAGGCGGCGGCTGAGTCGGCCCGGTTTCGTCTTTCAGGGTCAACAAGCCCAGGTTATCGACTCCGGCGTCACGAACGGCGTCAACGACTTTCTTGACGTCGCCGTACTTGGCGCGCTCGTCGCTGCGAACGTAAACTTCCTTGTCCAGGCGGTTGGCGATGCGATCCTTTACTGTGCTCGTAATCTGGTCCAGCGCGATGTCCTGGTTGCCGAGATAATAGTGACCATCGTGAGAAACGGCCACGATGATCGCATCGTCCTTATCGGCATTGGGCATGTTTTCCCAGTTTTTCGCGCTCGCCATGTCCACCTGTACGCCCTTCTGCAACATGGGCGTCACGACCATCATAATGATCAGCAGGACGAGCATAATGTCGGCCATGGGAATCACGTTCGGGGCCGCCATAATGCTTCCGGCTTTTGGCTTATAACGAGGCATGGCTTACTTCTTTCCGCCCCGGCGGGTGATGAAGTAGTTGACAAGCTCCATCGAGGAGTTGTCCATCTCGACGTCGAAGGCTTCCACTTTGTTGGTGAAATAATTGTACGTCCAGACGGCCGGCACGGCGACGAGAAGGCCGAGAGCCGTGGTGACCAACGCTTCGGCGATACCGCCGGCGACCGCGGAGAGTCCGCTGGCGTGCGCGGCGGAAATGCCCTTGAACGCGTTGATGATGCCCATGACGGTGCCGAACAGTCCCACGAACGGGGCCGTGGAACCGATGGTAGCAAGGCCGGAAAGGCCGCGCTTCATCTCCGCGTGAACGATAGCGACGGAGCGTTCGAGGCCGCGTTTGGCGGCTTCGATCACCTGTTCATCGGGAACCTGCGCCGAGGCTGCCTGAAATTCCGAGAGCCCGGTGGCGACCACCTTGGCGATATGGCTCTTCTTGTTACGCTCGGCGATGGAAATGGCTTCGTCGAGCTTGTTGTCTTTCAGCGCGCCAGCAACCTGCTGGACGAACACGCGGGACTGCTTGCGGGCCGCGCTGTACATCAGGGCCCGATCGATCATGATGCCCACCGACCAGGCCGACATGATAAACAGGATCCCGACCACAATTTTCGCGGGAATGCCCATCGAGTGCCACATGCTGCGAAGATCCCAACCCACTGCACCACCACTGCCAGCATCCTGCAGGAACAGAAAACCGGCCCACATTAAATTCGCAAGCATAACGTTCGTTCCTCCTCGATAATCCAAACAGCGATTTTTATTGGCAGTGAGTTATGACTGCCTTAGTGCCCCCAAAGTTACATCCGATGTTCCCGGTCAGCTCTGCTGGAGCGAGCCACCCGGGAATACGCTTGAATCTATTCGCCTAAGTTGAAAATAACCGTCACGGTCGTGTCGACCTTGACCGCCTGGCCGTTAAGCAACGTGGGCCGATAGCGCCATTGCTTGACAGCATCCATGGCCGCACGCATCAGCAAAGGCGGTCCGGACATGAATTGCAGTTCCTGCACCGTACCGTCCTTGGCGATGATGGCGTGCAGTACTACCGTGCCGGAGATATGAGCCGTCTTCGCGATTTGCGGATAGACCACGGGTACCTGGCGAATCAACGCCGCCGCCATCACGTTTCCACCAACGCGAATCTGCTCGACCGGCTTTGGCGGTGGAGGCAAACCTCCGGGCGCACCTCCTATGATGCCGCCGAGCACGCCGCCGGCTGAACCGCCCGGCACGCCGCCGGGGACTCCGCCTGTCATTCCCACGTCCGGCTGCGCCTCTTCCTTGATCATCTGGATTTTCTTCGGGATGACAGTGGGGGCGATCAGCTTGCCCTGCTGAATGAATTTCGGCTGTGGCTTCACAATCACTTTGACGGCTGGTGGCGGCGGTGGTGGTGGCGGCGGTGGAGCGACCAGGAAAGTCGTCAGAAGCGCCTTGGGCAGGGCGCTGGTATAGATGAGCGGAATCAAAATCAAGACGCCCAGAATCAAGGCCTGGATCAGCGCTGACAGCCAAACGGTCCAGACCTTATGGGTTGTTTTCTTGTTTGTGGATTCCACAAGTTGGTCAAACATACCTACCTCCTTGCTGCCGCCAATCGCTTCTCGGCGCGTTTATCCGCCGAAGAAGCAACCGGGGCGGTGGCCACGCGGCCACCACGCCATTTATTCCAAACCACCACAATCGGTGCTGCAATACCAAAACTGGAATAGGTACCTATCACAACTCCTATAACCATGGCAAAGGAGAAACTCCGGAGAACCTGGCCCCCGAAAACGAAGAGCAGGAAAACGGTCAGGAACGTGAGGCCGCTCGTCAAGATGGTACGGGACAGAGTTTGATTGATCGAGCGGTTGATGATCTCGGCCAATGGCTCGCGGCGCATCAAGCGCAGGTTCTCGCGCACACGGTCGAAAATGACGATGGTATCGTTCATCGAATAGCCGACCAGGGTCAGAAGAGCGGCGATGACGGTGAGGGAGACTTCAAATTTGTTATAGAACAGGCAGAAGAAACCGAGCGTGATCAAAACGTCATGGAAAACGGCGATGACCGCGGCCGCGCCATAAATCCACTCGAACCGTATGGCAACATAAATGAGCATTCCGGCGAGCGCGTAGAGCGTGGCGTAAATCGCCTGATGGCGCAGTTGCGCGCCCACGGTGGGTCCCACCACTTGCGCATTGAGAATGCTGAAATTATTCAGCGAATAGCCGGACTTAAGGTCGTTGATCACCGACGCATTCGCGCCGGAAACATTGCTCAACTGATCGAAATTCGTAACGATCCCCGCGTGCTGTTTGTCGCGCGCGTCGATCAGCGCCTGAGCCAATTGCGTATAGCGGTCGCCGGCCGCGGTCTGCAAGGCCATGGGGTCGCGCTGCGTCAGGAAAACGGCCAGGTCGGGAACGGCGATGGAATTAAAATCGGGCTTCGCGCTCGTGGGAGCGCCGAAGTCCTTCTGCAGGGCGGTTAGAATTGTTTCCTTGGCGGCATTGAGAGCGTCTTCGCCCTCAGCGCCCTGCTCGATGCGGATCATCACATCGTTTTTGGAATTGGGGTTGGAGATATCGCTGCTGCTGGTGACTTCGCTGTTTTTCAGACCCGCGGAATCAAGCGCCTTGCGAATCTGCCCAATGGGAGGCGCGGAGGCAAAGCGCACAATTACCATCGTGCCGCCCTTGAAATCGATGCCGTAATGCAGGCCCCCGTGGCGAACCCAGGCGATGCCTCCCATGATCAAGAGGCACAAGGAGAGAGCGACGAAATACTTCGCTTTGCCCATCCAGTTAATCTTCGGCTCGTGAAAAAATTCCATCGTCGACTCTTATCCTTGCTGAATTAGACACCGACCGCGAAAAAAAAGTTCCCAAAATGGCATCTCGGCGGCGCAATTGCGGATACCATTCTAACAGATTGAAAATGCGCTAGATACTAAGTTCCGCCTCGCGCCCCATTCGGGACAAGTGCCAGTCGAATATGACCCGCGAAACCCACACGGACGTGAAAAGATTTGCGGCCAGACCGACCATCAGGGTGATCGCGAAGCCCTTCACTGGTCCCGTGCCGAACACTAATAGAAAGGACGCCGAGACGAACGTAGTGACGTGCGTATCGATAATCGTCAGAAAAGCCTTGTCGAATCCAATGTCCACGGCCGAGGCGTTTGCTTTGCCCGCGCGCAACTCTTCCCGGATACGCTCGAAAATCAGCACATTGGAATCAACGCCCATGCCAATGGTTAAGACCACGCCGGCGATGCCCGGCAGAGTGAGTGTGGAACCAGTCACCGCCATGAATGCAATCAGGAGCACCAGGTTAAGCAGCAAAGCGACCACTGCGTTGATGCCACTCAAGCGGTAATAAATCACCAGGAACATTAGGACAGCGATCAGGCTGGCAATGGACGCCTGCACGCCTTCGCGAATGGAATCGTTTCCGAGAGACGGCCCTATTGTCCGCTCTTCCAGATACTTGATCGAAGCCGGAAGTGCGCCCGCGCGTAAAATCAAGGCAAGATCCTTGGCTGAATCCTGCGTGAAACTCCCTGAAATCTGTCCTTGGTCATCAATTCGTCCTTGAATTACGGGAGCGCTTTGGACCTGGTTGTCGAGGACAATGGCCATGCGTTTGCCGAGATTTGTGGAAGTAAACGGGCCGAAGCGCTTCGCCGCGGCATTGGAAAGAGAAAAGTTAACTTGGTAGAAACCGGGCGACTGCGGATCGGGGCCGGGATTGGCGCTGCGCAAGTCCGCGCCGGTAACGATTGGCGCGCGATTCAGCAAATACCAGACTTGCGCTCCGGTTTGCCCGGGCGTATCCGATTTACCGGGAACAAGCTGGCTGCCCGGTGGCAAAACGCCGCCATGTGCCGCGAGCGCGGCGGCTTCGGAGGGATATGCCGTGTCGTCCAGAACCAATTGCAACCGCAATTGACCGCCGGCCTGAATCACCTGCTTGGCGCGAGTGGGGTCGCCTTCGCCGGGAAGCTCGACAAGAATTTGGTCCTGGCCGCGACCCGTGGGAGCCACGTTAGGCTCCTTCAGGCCAAGCCCGCTGATTCGGCGGCGAATCGTTTCCAGGGATTGATTCATCGTTTGCTGCTCGATGTCGGAAACGACAGTTGGCTTCATCGTGAGCAGGAAGCCGCTGGACTCGCCTGCAGCGGGAGCGATATTCCAGTCGGGAAACTGGCTTTGCACGAGGCTCTGGAACGTGCCCGTCGAGGCGGGGGCGACGTTGCGCACAAGAATTTGGGTGTCGCTCACGCGGCGGATCTCACCGACGGGAATGTTTTGCTTATGGAGCTGATCGGTTAGGGCATCGATCGTCTGATCGCAATGATTGCCAACAGCTTCCTGCACTTGCACTTGCAAGACGAGGTGGCTGCCGCCGCGCAGGTCGAGGCCGAGCTGCATGCGGTTCGAAAAATTGCTGGCTGCCTGCGCCCATGAAGTGGGAAACGAGGGCACGCCAAACAGGCCGTAAAAGCAAATGAGAACGACGGCAAGAATAAAGGCCGCTTTCCATCTAAGGTTCGAATTCATCTGGGGCTGCTAACTCTCCTTGGCCGCTTCGGGCTGTAGTCCAGCGATGGCGCTGCGCGCCACGCGAATCTTGACCTGTTCAGCGATGCGAAGTTGCACGGATTCCGGGTCGAGGCCGACCACAGTGCCATAAATGCCACCGTTGGTGACGACCTTATCGCCATTCTTCAAGGCGGAGATCATTGCGGCGAGCTTCTTCTGGCGGCGCTGCGCGGGAAGAATCATTAGAACATACAGAATGATGAGAATCAGGATAAACGGGAGAATGGCCACGATGCCGCCGCCGGCTTGCTGCGCCGCTAGAGATGGATCAACCCAAGAGCCGTGCAACATCGTCATTTACTCCGTTGTTTGGTAGCGGGCGCTGCGAGCCCGCTCAAAACATTCCGGAACATTCCGTAATACTGTCCGGGAAATCGGTCAGAGAATCTTTACTGAAAAAACCACTGGTCGGTACCTGCCGGTTATCTGTTCAATTTCGTGCCCGATGCCGCGCCCGACTCGGGCACATTGTTTTCGAGACGAGCCTGAAGGTCAGAACAGAATCCGACGAGGTTCCCAAAACGGATAGACTTGCGGATTTCGGCCATGATGTCAAGGTAAAAGTAGACGTTATGGAGGGTCGTCAAAGTCGCGCCGAGAAGTTCCTTCGACAGAAAAAGGTGGCGCAGATAGGCGCGCGAATAGCGGCGGCACGTTGGACATTGGCACGCAGGATCGATGGGACGAGGATCGCGCGCGTAGCAGGCATTCTTGATGAGGATGCGGCCGTGCCATGTGAAAAGGCAGCCGTGGCGTGCGCTGCGCGTAGGCAGCACGCAATCCATCATATCCACGCCGCGCGCCACGTAATCCGCGATTTGCTCCGGGCGGCCTACGCCCATCAGGTAGCGCGGACGATCCAGCGGGAGAAGCGACGTCACGTGCGCGGTCATCTCGCAAGTGACTTCGTGTGCCTCTCCCACGGCCAGGCCACCGATGGCATAGCCGGGAAAATCGAGAGCGACCATTTCGTCGGCGCATCCGCGGCGCAGGTCCGCGTGCGCTCCGCCCTGCACGATGCCGAACATCATTTGCCGCTGCGCGTCGCCATGCTCGCTGAAATAGGCAATCGAGCGCTTGGCCCAGTCGAGCGTGCGCGCGGCAGCGGCGGCCGCGCGTTCTTCGTTCGAGGACGCCTCGATGCATTCGTCCAGCACCATCATGATGTCGGAGCCGAGAGCGAGTTGAATTTCGATAGCGCGTTCCGGCGAGAGAAAATGCTCGGAGCCATCGATGTGCGAGCGAAACGTGACGCCGTCATCCGTGACTCTGCGAAGATCCGAGAGGCTGAAGACCTGATACCCGCCGGAATCGGTGAGGATCGGATGCGGCCACGCCATGAATTTGTGCAGGCCGCCCATTTCGCGAATCAGCTCCGCGCCGGGGCGAAGATACAAATGGTAGGTATTGGCGAGAATAATCTGCGCGCCGAGCGCTTCGAGGGACTCCTGCGTCAGCCCCTTGACCGTGCCGAGCGTGCCGACAGGCATGAACGCGGGCGTCTCGATGACGCCGTGCGGAGTTTCCAGGCGGCCAAGACGCGCCCCGCTCGGGTCCGTCGCCAGAACTTCAAACCGAAACGCCATTCAACGAGTGTATCAGGAAGTTATCGCGGCGAAGCCGACCTTGACCAGAACGAACACCACCCAGACGCCCACAACCCACGCGAGTCCCGTGCCGAAGGTGATTTTTTTTGGACGCACCACTGAATACGCGAAGGCCATCAGGCCCAGCACCCAGAAAGTGAACAGGTCGAGCGAGGTGCAAAGCGCCAGAAGCCACTTCGGCGCGTCGCTGGAGAGAAATGTGCCGGCGTTGGACGCGACCAGGTTCTGAAGGTCAATTTGATCCGGCGGTTTCAAATATAAGATCAGAATCCCCAAAAGGCTGGCGATCACAAAGGGCATCCAGGAATGCGCGGCGACGCCAAAAGAGGTCTTGAAGTCCAGCCCGGCGCTCGAAGTCGCGTTGAATACGCCCATGAAAATGGCCGCGACAACTAACAGCGCAATAGGAGTGCCGATCAGGGCGCCCACGTAGCCTAAAATCGGAGCGTACTTTGCCCGCTGATCGATAAATTGCTGGCGCTGTTCGGGAGTCATCTGCTGCATCTGCTGCGCAGCCGCTTTGTTGTTCTCGAGCTGCTTCTCCATGAAGGCGCGCCAGCCGACGCGCTGGGTGAAGATCGCCGTGGTCGCAACGCCGAGGATAATCAGCAGCAGCAGGGGTACCAGCCAGCTCGGTTTTCGCCCGATGTCCTCAAATGTTGGTCGCGGATTCACGATGGCGCCGATAACCCTGCCAAACGCGCCGACGTGTTGCGGGGCCTCGGGCGTAGCCGCCGTTGTTGTAGCCATTTTTTATTCCTCCCACCCAAAGGAATTTTGCCGCGCTTGCGCACATCACATTGCGCGCGAGCGGCTCTAAAGTTTCGCGTGGCGGGAGTCTAGCGCGAATCGCCGAAGGCGTGTAGCAATTTTGCGCGGCAAATCGGAAGCTCCGGTGGAAGCAAAAAATGCAGCGCAAGGGCATTGCGCGGACGGCCCGAAGGCCCCCTCTACAAAGGCAAACCGCAACGAGAGTTGCGCTTTTGCACGGTGCCGGCTTTATTCGCCCGCGGCTGGCCGTCTGCCTGTGTAGGGCCAGACTATGGTCGGGCCGTGCCGCGCGAATGCGCGGCATTTTCTCTGTTCGTCACAAGTGTTACACGGGAAGTCTGGGCACCGCCGCCAGCAAACTTTGCGTGTAAGGATGCTCGGGCGACGAAAGAACGCTGGCCGCCGCGCCCGTCTCCACAAATTTTCCCGCCTGCATCACGGCTACGCGCGACGCCAGTTGCGCCACCACGGGGATACTGTGCGAGATCAACAGCAGCGTCAGCGAAAATTCGCGCTGCAGGTGTTCGAGCAATTCCAGAATTTGCGCGCCAATCGAAACGTCGAGCGCCGAAACCGGCTCGTCGGCAACAATCAGCTCTGGCCGCAGCACCAACGCGCGCGCGATTCCGATGCGCTGCCGTTGACCGCCGGAAAATTCATGGGGGAAGCGGCGCAGAATGTCCGCATCGAGGCCGACCGCTTCGAGCGTTTCCACGATGCGTGCGCGGCGGTCGGCGCGCGAAAGCCCCGGCTCGTGAATTTCGAGCGGCTCGCCCACAATTGCCTCGACGCGCATGCGCGGATCGAGCGACGCCATTGGATCCTGAAACACGATTTGCACGCGTCGCCGAAACGCGCGCATTTTCGCGCCGCGCGCGGCCAGCCAGTCTTCTCCCGCGAAGCGAATTTCGCCCGCGTCGGGCTCGATCAAGCGCAGCAGCATCCGCGCGAGTGTCGTCTTGCCGCAGCCCGATTCGCCGACGACGCCGAATGTTTCGCCGCGCTGAATTTCCAGGCTCACGCCGTCGACGGCTTGCGTCCGGCCCGTATTTTTCTCCCACGCCGCGCCGGAAACGGTGAATGCCTTCCGCAAATTGCGCGCTTCGAGAAGTGGAGCGCCGGCCATTATTTTTTCTGCGCCGCGATGAATGCGCCCGCGTGGCGAATTTCAATATCCGGCCGCGCGTCTGTCGCGTCTTTTGAAGGCTTCGCCAGAATTTTCGGCTGAAGCCCGGCCGTGTCGCCCGGAATCGATTCTTCCACGAGTCGCCGGCATTTTTCGTACGCCGCGTCGCCGCGCTTCCATCCCGCAACGTGCATCCACTGATCGAACGAGCGAGGATGCTCTTCCAGATCGGTCGCGAGAATGCGGAAACCGGAAGCACCGAGCAGCCGCTCGAATTCCGTGACGGACAAAGCGCGAGTGTGCGAGCCATCGCGCGCAATCTCGATGGCATTGCAAGCGGCCGCGCTCGCGGGATTTTCGGGAACAACCATGTCCAGCAGCCCGAATTTTCCGCCGTGCTTCAACGCACGCGCGACTTCTCGAATCGCTGCTGTCGAGCCGGGAAGGTGATGAATGCTGTAGCTCGTCACGACCATGTCGAACGTCGCGTCGCGAAACGGCATCCCGAGCGCGTTCCCGCGCAGCGCATGAAAATTCCCAATGTGATTTTCAGCGGCGTCTTTTCGCGCGCGTTCAAGCATCGCGGGCGTCAGATCAAGGCCCACAATCGACCGCACGCGCGGCGCGAAGATGCGCGCCAGCGTTCCCGGGCCGCACGCGACGTCGAGTGCGCGCTCGTTGCCGGATGGAGCGATCAACCGCAGCAGGCGCTCGGCCTCCGCCGCGCGCTGCCCGAAAGCATAATCGGCAAAAACGGCGGCGGTGCGCGTGAAGCGGTCGCGCACCAGCTCCATTTGCTCTTGCTGGTCGATATTTTGATCGCGTGTCGTCATGGCACGAGGATACAACGAGCGCGATGCTCCGGCGAACTCTCGCGCAATTCCGGAACCGCCGCGTCGCATTCGGCGCGATGATACGGGCAGCGCGGCGCGAAAGCGCATCCCGGCGGCAGTTCGTCAAGCCGCGGGACGGCGCCGGGAATCGGCACAAGTTTTCCGCGCTCGAGGCGCGGCGCGGCGCGCAGCAAACCTTCGGTATACGGATGGCGCGGCTGGATGAGCACTTCGTGTGTAGGCCCGGTTTCGACAATTCGCCCGGCATACATCACGGCGATGCGATTCGCGATCTGCCCCACGACGCCAAGGTCGTGCGTGATGAAAAGCAGCGTCAGGTGCAAGTCCTCGCGCAGCCGCATCAGCAATTCGAGGATTTGCTTTTGCACCGTCACGTCCAGCGCCGTGGTCGGCTCATCCGCAATCAACAGGCGCGGACGCATCGCCAGTGCCATCGCAATCATGGCGCGCTGGCGCAGCCCGCCGGAAAGCTGGTGAGGGAACTGGCGCGCGCGCTGCGCAGGCTCGGGAACGGAAGCGCGCTCGAGCGATTCGATCGCTCGGCGGCGAATCTCTCTGGACGTGAGCGACGGCTCATGCGCGCGAATCGCTTCCTCGATTTGCGCGCCGATGCGCATCACGGGATCGAGCGCCGTCATCGGCTCCTGAAAAATCATCGCAATTTCGCGCCCGCGCAATTTGCGCATCGCCTCGGAAGCGAGCGCCGCCAGATTGACGCGCTCGGCCACGCCATCCCGCGAGAGTCCGAGCCATGCTTGGCCGGAGTGTCGTGCGCCGTGCGGTTCGAGCGCCATCAGGCCCAGCGACAGCATCGTCTTGCCGCAGCCGGATTCGCCCACCAGCCCGAGCGCTTCGCCTTCATCGAGCCGCAGCGACACTTCGTTCACGGGTCGCACCCACCCGCGCGCCGTCGGCAGCTCCACCGTGAAATTTTCCAGCTCCAGCAACGCCGGCATGGAAACATTCTAATCTTCCGGTCCAAGCGTGCGGAAAATATCGGCTATACAATTCCGCATGGCGCAAATTACGTGTCCAAAGTGCGGGGCCGCGGCGGAGTCCGCGATGGGCCGGCCATACTGCGCGAAATGCGGTTGGAACCGCGACGCGAAAATCGGCAGCGGCTCATCAATTTCCGATAAGCGACCACGGGCAAACTTATCATTAGTAATTCCAGGAGAAGGGGATAGTACGAGCGGCGGCTCCTTTTTTTCTGGCCGCGTTTTGTCCGTGCTACTCTTATCGGATCCGATCCCCGCTACTCACTAGTCGGAGCAAGGGAGATAGATTATGGCCACCGCAGTGGTGTCGCGGCAAAAGCTGCGCGCCGACGACATTTTTTTCCCGCAATGGGGTTGCTCATTCTGGGCATCGTCGTTCTTGGCTTCGGGCGGACCTACTTTTTCGCCGGCATGCTGCGCGCCAAGTTGCCCAATACCCTTGTGCATATCCATGGCGCGCTGTTCGTGTCCTGGATCTTTTTCTTGGTCATCCAGACCTCGTTGGTAGCCATAGGCAGAGTGAACTGGCACATGAAGCTCGGCGTCTTCGGCGTGATCCTGCCTCCGCTCATGGTCGTCTTCGGCGTGCTTACACTGTTTGACTCGATCCGCCGCAACGGCACGGGGGTTCCGCCAGAACTCCTACTAGTGGGCGATATCGAAGAACTAGCTCTCTTCGCCGTGCTTACCTCCTGGGCCTTGCTCGCGCGCCACAATGCCGCATCCCACAAGCGCCTCATGATCATCGGCACTATAGCCATGCTCGGTCCCGCTATCGACCGTTGGCCTATTCCCCACACCCCGCTCGGTGCCGTCTGCGTTCAACTCGCGCTGCCACTGCTCGTCGTCGCATATGACCTCTGGTCGCGCCGGCGCATTCATCGGAGCACCGCCATCGCCTACGCCATGATCGTGGCCGGACTCCTCATGGTGTTCCCCTTCTCCCGCCTCGGGTTCTGGCAACCAGTCATCACTTGGATTCGCCACACTTGAGAGCTTGTTCGAGCGCTGCTAATCAGCCTGCGTCATTCGGGCGCCACGTCGCCGCCTGCGCCGCCTTTTTTGAAGTGTCAGATCCGGGCAAAGACTGAAATCCGGAAACGCTAAAACTCATTGGCGGAGCCTTCGAGGAACGCCCGGAGCTTGCGCGAACGCGACGGATGGCGCAACTTGCGCAGCGCCTTCGCTTCGATTTGGCGAATGCGCTCGCGCGTAACAGCGAACGACTGGCCGACTTCTTCGAGCGTGTGCTCGCTGCCATCGTCGAGACCGAAACGCATCTTGATTACTTTTTCCTCGCGCGGCGTCAGCGTTTTCAAAACGGAAGAGGTTTGTTCTTTCAAACTCAAATTGATCACCGCATCGGACGGCGAAACCACGGCCTTGTCTTCGATGAAGTCGCCGAGATGCGAATCTTCTTCCTCGCCGATCGGCGTTTCGAGCGAAATAGGTTCCTGCGCGATTTTCAAAATTTTGCGAACCTTCGCGACGGGAATGTCCATGCGCTTGGCGATTTCTTCCGACGTAGGCTCGCGGCCAAGCTCCTGCACGAGCTGGCGGCTGGTGCGCACAAGTTTGTTGATCGTCTCGATCATGTGCACGGGAATGCGAATGGTGCGCGCCTGGTCGGCGATGGCGCGGGTGATGGCCTGGCGAATCCACCAGGTCGCATAGGTGGAAAATTTGTAGCCGCGGCGCCATTCGAATTTGTCGACGGCCTTCATCAGGCCGATGTTGCCTTCCTGAATCAAATCGAGAAACTGCAAGCCGCGGTTCGTGTATTTCTTGGCGATGGAAACGACAAGGCGGAGGTTGGCCTCGATCAATTCTTTCTTCGCCTGGTCAGCTTCGATTTCGCCGCGAACAATAATTTGCAGCGTGCGCTTCAATTCCTGCGGGCTGACTTCGGCGGAGATTTCGATTTCGCGCAGCTCGGTGCGGCGGTCTTTCAAGTCGCGGCGCGCTTCGGCGAGAACGTCGCCCTTCGAAGCGTCTACCCGGCGTTCAAGCTTGATGATTTCGCGCTCGAGGGCGTGAACGCGCTCGACGGTCTGGCGAATCTTGTCGATCAAGCGTTTGCGTTCGAATAAATTGAATTCGATTTCGCGAACGCGATTGGACATCTCGATGCGCGTGCGCGCGACGGCATACCGCGCGTGAAGGTACGCGCGCTTTTTCGATTTGGCCGTGCGCTCGAGCTTCAGCGCCTGCTTGAGGGCTTGCAGATAGAGTTTCGCAATGCGGTCGAGCTGCTTGAGCGTCTGCTTGGTCTTGTGCTCGATTTTTTCTTCGGTCAGCTCTTCATCATCGAACTGGACAATTTCCTTAATGGACCGCGCGCCACGGCGCAGATCGTCGCCGATGGCCATGATTTCCTTGAGCACGACCGGCGAGCGGGTGATCGTTTTCAGGACGAGAAGCTGCCCGCGCTCGATGCGCTTGGCGATGGCGACTTCGCCTTCGCGCGTCAGCAGCGGCACGGTGCCCATCTCGCGCAAGTACATGCGGACGGGATCGTTCGTTTTTTCGAGCGCGCCCGGAGTGAGATCGAGTTCGACTTCGTTATCGGACGAGGAAGATGACGCTTCTTCCTTTACATGCTCGACGGTTTCGCCGGCCTCGCCCGCGGCCAATGCGGCCTTCGCGCTCGAGAGGTCTTCATACACATCGATGCCATAGCGCTCAAACGTGGAGAGCAAGTCATCGATTTCCTCGGAGGAATGGACTTCCGCCGGCAAGATGTCGTTTACCTCGTCATACAGGAGGTAGCCGCGCTCCTTGCCCATGTTGATAAGCTGACGTACCTGGTCGTATTTCTCTTCAATTGCCAACGTCAAGTTTTCCTCCCCATACGGGGCGTGCGTTCGAGAGCGGGCGGAACGCGTATCAAAATCGTATACTCAGCCGGAGACGACACTCCGGCCGGCAGAGTCTTTGTCTTTAACAATATGACGGATAAAGCTGATGGCTTCGCACCACGAAGATAAACTACTGTTTCCGCTCCCGCGCCCCAATCGCCCACGACTGCGCCACGCAACACGCGCTCATAGTATCAGATGCACCAAGCGGCCCAGTCGTTTCGCCCGAAACCCTACTAGCATAGCGTTTGGGGGTGGAGGACGTCAAATAGGTTTCTTTTCTCGAGAGCCTGCCCCATCCGACTCTGCTTACTTCTCCCGTTTTTTGGATTATTACCTCAACGACCCAGGGGGGCACGATGTGCCTAGGCTTTCCTAAGCTGAATCGAATCCTCGCTTTCCGCTTGCTGCAACCCTTCCCAATTCGTACAATGCCCTTTCTTTACGAGCTCGGAATTGCCGCCTCACGATGCAATCGTCGGGCGGTTGCGGAAACACTTTTTCAGGAGCCATGAATGACTTTTCTCGATTACGTCGAGAGCCGCCGCGAAGACAATCTGAACGAACTGAAGGATTTTCTCCGCATCCCGAGCGTCAGCACCAAGAGCGAGCATAAGCCCGACATTGATCGCGCCGCCCGCTGGGTTGCTGACCGCCTCCGCGAGGCTGGACTTGCCAAGGTGGACGTGATTCCCACAAAAATGCATCCCCTCGTTCTCGCCGAATCCTTGGAAGCTCCCGGCAAGCCCACAATTCTTTTTTACGGACACTATGACGTTCAGCCCGCCGAGCCACTCGAGCTCTGGACTTCGCCCGCCTTCGATCCCACCGTCCGCGGCGGAAATCTTTATGGCCGTGGCACCGCCGATGACAAAGGCCAGGTGCACATTCACCTCAAGGCCCTCGAAGCCCTGCATAAATCCGAAGGCAAATTGCCCCTCAACGTGAAAGTAATCATCGAGGGAGAAGAAGAAGTCGGCAGCGTCAACTTGTGGGACTTTGTCACCAAAAATAAAGACCGGCTCAAGGCCGATGCCCTTATCGTCTCCGACACGTCGATGCTCGCCCGCGGCGTACCGTCCATCACCTACGGCCTACGCGGCCTGAATTACTATCAAATCGAAATCACTGGCCCATCGCAGGACCTTCACTCCGGCGTCTTCGGCGGCGCGGTTCCCAATCCCATCACCATCCTCGCCGAACTCGTCGCCAAGCTCCACGACAGAAATTTCCACGTCACCGTGCCGGGCTTTTACGATGACGTCGCCCCTCTTTCCGCGAAAGAGCGCAAGGCCCTCAACTCGCTCCCCTGGAAAGAATCCGAATTTCGCAAGACCGTCGGCGCGCCCGGCCTCTGCGGGGAAAAGGGGTTTACCAACGTCGAGCGCCTCTGGTGCCGTCCCACCCTCGAACTCAATGGAATCTGGGGCGGCTACACGGGCGAAGGCTCGAAGACCGTGATTGCTTCCAAGGCCTTCGCGAAAATCTCCACGCGTCTCGTCCCCAATCAGAATCCGGCGAAAATCGCCAAACAAGTCGAGCGCTACATTCGCGGCCTGCTGCCCAAAACCGTCCGCTGCAAATTCGAAGTCCTCAGCACCGGCAAACCCTGGGTCGCTCCTTACACGCATCCGATTTTCCAGAAAGCCATTCATTCGCTCGAAAAAGGCTTCGGCAAGAAAGCTGTCTTCATTCGCGAAGGCGGCTCGATTCCGTTCGTCACCCAGATGCACGACACGTTCAAAGTCCCCTGCGTCCTTCTCGGCTTCGGTCTTCCCGACGAGAATGCCCACGCCCCGGACGAGCACATTTCCCTTGAAAATTATTTCGGCGGAATCAAATCGGTCGCCTCCTTTTATTCCGCCCTCGCGCAGCCTTGAACTCCCGCCTGCGGGCCGCCCGCCGAAAACCTCGATTTTCTGCGGCTTTCTTGCATTTTCACTTGCGTTAACTGCACGGTGCGGCTATAGTGCCTCCGGCCTCCCAGCAACTACCAACGGGAAAAAATACTTCAACAGAGGAGATAGCAACACGATGGCAACCCCGATGAGCAAGTCGAAGATCATCGCGCACATGGCCGAAAAGGTCAGCACGAAGGACAAGCCGGTTTCAAAAAAGCAGGTGGCTTCGTTTTTCGATGAGCTTTTTAATCTCGCGGTGAAAGAATGCAAGAGCGTCGGCAAATTCGTCATTCCAGGAATCGGACGCGCGGTCAAGGCGCATCGCAAGGCGCGCATGGGCCGCAACCCCGCTACCGGCGAAGCAATCAAAATCAAAGCCAAGACCGTTGTACGCCTTCGCGCCGCCAAGGCGTTCAAAGACGCTGCACTTAAGTAAGGCGCGATTGTTGGAAGTTTTGCGACGAGGCCCCGGCGACACTTGGCGCACCGCCAAGCTTGGGCGCTGGGGTTCTCGCTGTTTTTTCTTCCGAGTCGCCTCCAATCCGTCTCTCTCTTTTCCCTGGGAATAGCCGTCATGGAAACGCCCGCTTCTCGCCAGCACTCCGGTCTGCTCACCGATCTTTACGAACTCACCATGGCGGCCGGTTATTTCCAGACCGGCTTCGACGCGCGCGCCACATTCGAGCTGTTCGTGCGCAATCTTCCGCGCGAGCGCAATTTCCTCGTCGCCGCTGGCCTCGAGCAAGCCCTCGAATTCCTCGAAAAGATTCGCTTTGCTCCCGAAGAAATCGAATATCTGCGGCGCCAGCCGGTTTTCCGCCACGTCCGTGCGGAATTTTTCGATTATCTCGCCCGCTTCCGCTTCACTGGAGAAGTCTGGGCCGCCCCCGAGGGCTCGCTCGTTTTCGCCGGCGAGCCGCTGCTGCGCGTCACCGCGCCCATCATCGAAGGCCAGATTCTCGAAACACGCCTCCTCTCCGCCATAAATTTTCAAACCATGGTCGCCAGCCGCGCCGCTCGCCTGGTCGCCGCCGCAAAGGGAAAACCCGTCGTCGAATTCGGCGCGCGCCGCGCCCACGGCGGCGAAGCCGGAATTTTTGCGGCTCGCGCTGCCTGGATCGCTGGTTGCCAGGGAACTTCCAACACCGTCGCGGGCCAGCTCTTCGGCATTCCCACTTACGGCACGCAAGCGCATTCCTGGATCATGGCGCACGAAGACGAATCGGAAGCCTTCGACAGTTTCCTCGACGTTTTCCCCGAGCAGGCCACGTTACTTCTCGACACGTACAACGTTCGCGCCGCCCTTCGCAAAATCATCGCGCGCGGCCGCAAGCCCGCGGGAGTTCGCCTCGACAGCGGCGACCTGGCCGCCGACAGCAGTTGGGTTCGCGCGCAGTTGCATCGCGCCGGGTGGGACGATGTTCAAATTTTCGCTTCGGGCGATCTCGACGAGAAACGAATTTCCACGCTTCTCCGGCGCGGCGCGCAAATCGACGCCTTCGGAGTGGGCAGCGCGCTCGTCGCTCCCACCGACGCTCGTAATCTCAGCATGATTTATAAACTCGTTGAGCTAGAGCGCGGCGGAAAAACTCGCGAAGCGGCAAAGCTCAGCGAATCGAAGTCCACGTATCCCGGCACGAAGCAGGTCTTCCGTTTCGCGAGTCCGTCCGGCAAATGGAAAAGCGATTTGATTGCCCTTGCGAATGAATTGCATCCAGCCGCCACGCCGCTTCTCGTTCCTGTAATGCGCGCGGGCAAGCGAATCGCTCCGCCCGAACCTCTGACCGCCGCTCGCAATCGCTGCATCGAAAGTCTGAAGAAACTTCCTGCCCCTCTTCTTTCCATGCGGCATGGCCCGCCCTATCCCGTCCGCTACAGCCAGCCGCTCAAAACCCTTCTCAAAAAAGTTCGCCTCCGCCTCCGCCGCCCCTCTCCGCCCGGATGATTCATAGCACGGCATCGACGGGCAACGGCGCTTTGCCCGGCCTTTACGTTCGAGCGTTTCGCCAAGACGCCGCCGAATGAGAGGAAAACTACTGCGGAAGAGATTAGACCTTGCGAAGTCAGTTCGGTATGCTTGGCCTCACATGAAAGGATTCTTGGTTCTCGTCGCTCCGGCAGCGGACAAAAGTGTCCCTTCGAAAACCCCTTGACCTCGAAGGAGTTTCGCTGGGTTGGGTCTCGCAGCATCTCAGCGTGGCGCTGGGATTTGGCGCGCTGGCGCTGCTCTATTCGGTTGCCGTCCTCGCCGCCATGTGCTCCCGGGGACTGAACACCAGCGTGGCCTGAGCAGCCCGCCAACCCACGATGCGGGCACAATGGATTCAGCCAGCGACGGCAAGGAGGGCAAAACATGGAAATCCGCACCATTGAACCGTTCCTGAAATATTTCGGCAATGTCCGGGAGCGCACCATGCGCGTTGTCCGTTGTATCCCGCCCGGCAAAGTGGATTGGTCGCCCCGCGAAGGAAAATTCACGCTGGGCGATCTGGCGCGACACATCGCTACTGCGGAGCGCTATATCTTTAGTTGAAGTGGTTCAGGGCAAGCGAAGCCGCTATGCTGGCTGCGGCAGGGACTGGCTCGCGGACGCGATGAAATTATCTCGTTCATGGAGAACCTGCATCGAGAGTCAGTCGAAATCATCTCTCGCTTGAGTGACGCTGATCTTCAACGGAAGTGCACGACGCCGGAGGGGACTCCCATCACAACATGGAAGTGGCTACGTTCAATGGTTGAGCACGAAATTCACCATCGCGGGCAGGTCTACACGTATCTCGCCCTGCTCGGAGTGCCCACGCCGCCGCTCTATGGGCTAACGTCTGAGCAGGTCGCAGAGCGCAGCACAAGCACTTCGTGATGGACGGGTTCCAGGGAAACGCCGAAAGTGTTCGGGCCGAAGCGGATGAGCAGACGCGCACTATCGCTCGGGTGTGGACATTGTTTGCGCGAGCACCTGCTAAAAAAGCAGGTCTCATTGTCACAAAAACTCCATTACAATCAAATGGTTGTACGTGGGCGTGTAGCTCAGCTGGGAGAGCACCTGCTTTGCAAGCTCGCGAGACAACTCCATACCCTCCAGCGATTTCTTTCATTTTTGTTTCTTTACAATAACTTGGGGCATCTGCTTTTCGCTCAAAAGCTAACCCCAGTGGCGAAAACAGATAGGGTTTTGACACAGTTGTGACACAGCAACGTGGGTGATTGCCTGCAGAAACCATAATGGAGACAGCTTCGCGTCCGCTCCTCCCACTTCAGTGAAGCGCGTCATGCCTCAGAGGATCGTTCCCTCTGTGCCGGCGATGTTATGGGTATTGGCGTGAAAGGCGCCATACCTCTCGGAATCGCCAGCGGGCTCTTGAATCTTCTGCCGTTCCTCGGACTGGTCCTTGCGCTTGCGGTTCCTCTTGCAGCGGCCATCCTTCAGTTCAATACGCCGGGACCTTTTATCGTCATCACTCTGACGATTCTCTTCCTGCATGTCGTGTCCTCAAATCTTCTTGTTCCGAAATTTATCGCCACTCGCGTGAGTATCGGACCAGTGGCTGCGACGGTTGGGATGCTCTTCTGGGGCTGGTTATGGGGCGCGATGGGCTTGCTCCTGCTGTGCCGCTCACAGCGTTCATCAAGCTGGTCGCGGATTTGCACGCGTTCCTAGGTCACTTGTCCAACATGCTGGCGCTGACGCCACGTCCGATTTCATGCTGGATGCGATACGGTGGAACAGCCTTGGAACGCGCGATCCCTCACCTGCGCCGTCGTCCGGGAATGAAATCCGGAGGGAGCATCTAACCAGCTGGACCGGTTATATTCACATCTACACCAGCCTCAGCGTCAATTTCAGTACGTCTCTAGACGTTCGCGGACGTCTGAAGCTCTAAGACCGGATGAATACGCCCTGATATTGGACTCTTGCCTAGGCATTTCCGTACTCTTTCCATTCGCGTTCCATGGCTTTAGCCTTTACCGCGCTGAATTTGAGACGACACACCACTTGTGTCTAATCGCGCGAAATCTGCTTCTAATTATACTGGTATTTGTAGTACCTCAGATATTACGCAGGCTTCTGTCCTGTTGGGTAAAAGATGATGGCTGGCTGAATTCTCTCCGCCTTTTTCTTCACGGCTTGGGCGTGGCGTCGGGGAGTAGGATGCGGGACCAACCAGCTGGGGTGCGATGGAATTGGGCGGTGGCGGAGAGAAGGAAGGAGCCATGCTCGCGGTTCCAGGTGAGGCATTGGATGGCAACGGAGGAGCGATCAACTTGAAGGATGTTGAAGGAGTTGAGTTCGCCGCGAGCGCGGGTAGAGGTGGCGGTTCCGGCGTGGATGACGAGCGCGGAGTGGCCGGGGATTTTGTAACGCGTTGCGCTCTCGCTGGCGTGGCTGACATGCAAATGGCCGGAGAGGATGATATCCACGCGGCAACGCGCAAAGCCGGCCATGGCCATGTGGGCTCGTCCGACCAAACCGTGAAGCTCGCGGGTTTTCGGCAAATCGAAGGGATGATGGGAGACGATGAAGCGCGTGCGATGCTCGCCGCAAGATTCGAGCCGGGCGCAACTGCTGGCGACCTGCCGGCTGTTGATGCGGCCACTCTTAAAGGTGAGCGAGCGGGCGGTATTGATGCCGACGATGGTGATTTCGTCATCGGAGTAGTAGGGCTCAAGGTCGGCAGTGATGTAGCGCTGGTAATCGCGAAGGGGTTTCAGGGCGCGGGCGAGAACGTTGTATAAGGGCACGTCGTGATTGCCGGGAACGACAATTTGCGGCGCAGGGAGAGCGTCCAGAAACTGGCGGGCTTGCTGAAACTCGCGCTCTTTCGCGCGCTGAGTAAGATCGCCGGAAACCACGACAACGTCGGGTCGGGCTTCGGTAACGGCGGCGATCAAGGCCTGCACGGTGGCCGGTTCGATGCGGCCGAAGTGGGGGTCCGATAGATGAGCGATGGTGCGCATTTTTCGTTCGAGTGCGTTAGGCACTGTTTTCCGGCACCTCTTCGACGGGGACGATCACGCGCAGAGCGCCGGGACGGATGAGGTAGTTCAACGGTGTATTCATTTTGTATACTTCGCCGTCGGTGGAAACGCTTGCCTGGCTTCTGCGCGTCTCGATGCAGAATTGCTTCGAAGTAAGAACATCGAGATCGCTAGCTTCGTCCAAGAGACCAAAAACCGCGAGGAAGGCCAGCCGCAACAGATCGAGACGGCCGGCGCGATTGGCCACAAAGAGGGAGAGCTCGCCTCCATCCAGCCTTTGGCGCCCGCCGATATTCAAACCTTCCATTTCATATTGATTATTGCCGATGAATACGAAGGGGGTGTTACGCAAAAGCTCCTTTCCATCCAGGAGCAGACGAACGCGAAGAAGCGAGTAGTACCGCAGAACCGAGAGGGAGGCCTGAGCGAAAGCCAGCCACTTGTGACGGCCTTGGTTCTGCTGCTCTTCGCGCCGGCGCAGCATGCGGGGATAGATGCCGAGGCTCGAATTGTTTAGGAAGATGCGGCCGTTGACGTCGCCGACATCAACAGGTACCGCGCGGCCGGTGAGGAGATTGCGAGCAGCGGCATCGAGATCCAGGGGAATACGCAAATCTTTTGCGAAATGATTCCAGGTGCCGAGGGGAAGAACGCCCAGCGGGATGGAAGTTCCCAGGAGCTCGGTGGCCACGGCGTTTTGGGTGCCGTCACCGCCGCCGGCCACGATGATTTGGCTGTTTTCCTGGACGGCGCTGCGAGCCAGCTCGGAGACTTGAGCGCCGCTGCGCGCCAGGAGGATACGAGCAGGAGTGCCAATTTCAGCGAAGATTCTGGAGAGTTGTTCGCGGAGTTCGGGATCTGAGCAGGAACCCGAAGCGCAATTGAGGATACAGGTTAAGCCAGAAGAGGCCACGTGGTTTCCCTGTTTTCAGAGCGCGGAACTGCAACGCCACCCAATGAGTTGGAGCATGGGAATCAGAAGCGAAGGCAAGTCTACCACACAGATGTGCCCCATCGAGCGGCGGTATACGAGCTTGGTGGCGAGGGCTGCTTCGTCACATGCCATTGGAACCAGCAGCGAATTAGAACGGGTGTGTTTCTCGCTCGTCATATCGAATTTGACGAAGGGCAAGAGCTAGTGACCAAAGCGATGTTTCTTCCTGCCATCCACTTGCTTTCCCCGACGAACTTTATTTGGCCAATTTAAAGGGCACCTTTTCTAAAGAGCTAAGCGCAGGTCCATTCAATAGCTTTCCGTCAGGAGTAAAGCGCGAGCCGTGGCAGGGGCAATCCCATGTGTGCTCGGTCGAATTCCAAGACACGATGCAACCCAGATGCGAGCAAACCGCGGAGCACCGATGCAGGTTGCCTTTGTCATCGCGTGAGATTGCGAGCTTGGATGAGCCCCGGCGAATCACCGCGCCCATTCCAGGCTTGATTTCTTCGACTGTGCCCACTTCGCCGGGAGTCAGCCAGTGGGCATATTCTCCTGCGACCTTAGGGTTTTCCCGCGCAAACGTGTCTGCTGCAGGAAGCGTCTTCCGTGCAGGGTCGTATAGGGCAACCCATGGATTGTCGCGGCCAATAATTAAATCGCGCAAGAGAATTCCGGCAATTGTGCCGTGTGTGATTCCCGCTCCTGAATCCCCAGTGACGATGTACACATTCGGATCGTCCTTGGGATTGCGGCCTATGAACGCTACGCCGTCTATCGATTCCATCACTTGTCCTGACCACCGAAATGCAATCTCTTTAATTCCAGGGAAATGTTCCCGTCCCCAAGTGGCTAGCCGTGTGAATCGGCCTTCAATTCCTTCGGCCTGCCCGGTCTTGTGATCTTCGCCTCCAACAATCAATATATCTTGCGTCTTACCCTTTGCATATATCCGCTGAAGCCGGACATAGTGGAACGGATCTTCAGTATCCCAGTACAGGGCCCGGGCAATCGAGCCCGCTGGCACGAATGCACCGATCACATACGTTCTATAGGGCTCTTGTTTGGTGTAGATTTTGTCCCGATCGTTGATTGGTGTGTTCGTCGCAACGACCACCGCACCAGCAGAAACGATCGCGCGTCCTTTCGTCCCTATCTTTACCGTCTTCCTGCTTTTGATTTCCTTTGCCTCCGTTAGGCCAAACAGTCGACCGTCCAAGCGTTTGATGGCGCGCGCAAGACCCGCCAGATACTTCAACGGATGGAACTGCGCCTGCTGCGGAAAGCGGAGACACGCTCCAAATTTAAGATCGACCGGAGACTGTTTCAGTTTTCTCACTTGCAGTCCAGCACGCTTTGCTGCTTGCCACTCCTCTTGGAGCGGTTTTTGAGAGGCCCCTTCAGGGAAAAGCAGATATCCTTCTAAGCGTTCAAAATCACAATCGATCTTCTCTTCAGCAACGATGAATTCAATTTGGGCAATCGCTGCGGTATGACTTTGCGCGACCAATTGAGCGCCCTTCGCGCCGTGAAGCGCTTCGATTTCGCGATAGCCTGCATCTATGACATTCGAAAGATGTGCGGTAGTGTGCTCCGTTTCGCCTGATCCTATTTGGTTTTTGTCGAGGATTACCACGGACTTACCTTCGCGCGCCAGGAGGTAGGCCGTAGTCATGCCGGCGATTCCAGCGCCAACGATGCAAACGTCGGCATCGATATTCTTATCGAGCACAGGCATTGATGGTTCCTTCGATGTCGCGGACCATGGCGATATGCCTTCTTCGAAAATGGAAACTTTCCTTGATACGGATCTAACCGCGCGTCGTGAGGGTGCGTGAGCCATCGCGTTTCCTCCGAACATCCAACTTAGTACCGCAAGTCAACAATGATCGCACAATGGATCACCGTGCGGCACGGTCCAAGTCAGAATCCCGATACAACTATTTCCGCCATCCATTCACCATCACTAAGGTTTACAACGTAAAGATCATTCCGACCGCTGCCGCAGTCATGACCCCGAAAGCAGCCCAGCCTAAATATCTGAGTAGCGGCGCGTTCACGCGCTTGCCCATTACTTTGTGGTTGCTGGTAAGGAGAATTACAAGCAGGATCAGGGGCGGCGCCAGGAGGCCATTTATTACCGCCGACCAGAACAGCATTCTTACCGCATTGAAACCCATGTAGTTCAGCACGAGGCCCAACGCCATGGCAACGGCCATTACTGCGTAGAACTTGCGCGCGCTTCTTGGCTTGTCGGCCATGGAGCCACGCCACACCGCTCCTTCCGCTACTGCATAAGCGCACGATCCCACGAGGACCGGGACGCCCAGCATTCCCGTGCCGATCAGACCCAATGTGAACAGGAGATAGGCTCCATTGCCGGCAAGTGGACGCAGGGCTTCGGCGGCCTGCCGGGCCGTTGCGATGTCGGTCTTCCCATATGCGTGTAAGGTGGCGGCAGTCGTCAGAATAATGAAATACATGATGAAATTCGAGAAAAACATACCCGCGACGGTGTCAGCGCGCGCGGTTCGTAACTCTCCAGCAGTCGCATTTTTGCTCTGGGCGAGGGCTCTGCCCTTGGTCCGTTCTTCCTCGACCTCCTCAGCGGCCTGCCAAAAGAAGAGGTAAGGAGAAATCGTGGTCCCCAGAATTGCCACAAGCACCGCGAGGAATCCGCGTGACCACTCCAGATGGGGTACAAACGTCACCGCCAGCGCTTTCGCCCAATCGACATGGGCGTAAAACGAAGCGAATACATAGGCGAACAGCACGAGCGTCAGCCACTTGAAAACCTTCGCGATCAAGTTGTAGGAAGTCCAAAACAACAGCCCAACGATGAAGAACGCGTAGAATGGAATCCAGATCAGTGAGCGAATTCCCGTGATGAGTTGCGTGGCTTCCGCCATACCACCCAGATCAGCGCCGATGTTGATTACGTTTGCGATGACAAGAATCGAACACGCCCCCCAGAGCACCCAGCGTGGATAATAAATCCTCACGGCGGCTGCCAGCCCGCGCCCCGTAACCATGCCCAGCCGCGCGCACATGAGTTGGATCGCGGCCATCAGCGGAAACGTGAGAAGCGCGATCCACAGCGTAGCGTATCCGTAGGCTGCTCCGGCGACAGAATAGGTTGAGATTCCTGACGGATCGTCGTCAGCTGCGCCGGTGATCAGGCCTGGTCCCAAGACGGCGAAGGATCTCCTCAGAAGGTTGTGTCCTTTGCCGTTTTCGACATTCTGGGTAGGCAGATTTTTTTTTGTCGTCATACCCGTCGAAAGCGATGCTCTCCATCAAGGGTGTTCATCGAGTTCGCGTAAGACACCGCGACGCTAAATCTTCCAATGGCAGAGTAGGACTTGCAAGTTTAATCGGTAGAGTTTCGGCAAGGGAAGCTCCAAAAGATTGGGAATACCTTCAGGCAAAAACGCGTGGACATTTTGTTTGCTGTGGATTTGGTGCGATTGAGTGCTACGCATCAGGTAGACAGGTGTGTTTTGTTTACGGGCGACAGTGATTTGGTACCTGCGGTTGAGGTCGCCAAAGATGAGGGTGTGGTTGTCCAAATCTACTATTCACCGAGATCGATTCACAACGAATTGCTCAAGGTGTGCGATGAGCGATTTGAGATCACGAAGGCTTTGATCGACAAGTGGAAAGTGCCTCCCGCTGCGCCCATGGCGTCACCGGTTGCGGCTCGTTAGATTCAAACTGTACCACTACCGTTTAATCGCCACCACGAGTATTTGCCCGGAACAATTCCTGAATCGCTTGACGGAGGAAGAAGAGAGAAGGATGTCGCGTGACGTTACGTGCCTTTCCTAGCCGCTTTCATCGCCGGCGCTTGGCTTTGCCAGTGAAATTGAGAACGAAGAGGTGGCTGTCGCTATCGAGGTGCTGAGCCGGCAGAACAGTACTGAATGAGGCCGTGCTAAATCGTTTGGAGAAAGCCACAGCCGACAGGTGCGTGACATTCACTGCCGCCTGGATCTGGGATCAAGTCGGCCATGCCGAGTGCTTAGTGTGCCACTCCAATGGAACCTGGCGGCAAGGGTAGCTTCCAAGAGGTCAAACTGCAAAGGGCCGCCCGGACTACCGTGTGCAGTCACTCCACAAGGGACATGACCGCCATGCGTTCCATGGAATTAAAGCTCAAGAATATAAAGATAATCACGACGCGTGTCTGTCCCGTTGTGAACAGTAATAAACACAATTTGCCGAACGTAGAGCTTCTGCTCACGAGGCAGATGCTCCACCACAACAACGCGATAAGTCTCCGAACCACGGCGTCGACGAAACTTTCGCAAGCGGCATTGTCTTCCGGACTGCCTGATCAATTCATGCCCGGCAGTGATCCGCCCCTCCAGCTGAGCGCGTTCACGAACTCGCTCAGCCATCCCGCTCCAAGCCTGTAAACGTGACCAGCCCGAGTTTTTGTACCACGGCGAATGAGAGAGTCTACATCACAACCTCATCGGGCAACGGTGCAAATGGCGGCTCGCAGGGAGCCGTAGGCGAC
>Ga0307373_10000940_pt1 | contig 55507 bp, 56 predicted proteins | sample OX2MG_FD_202534 | JGI IMG/M metagenome (GOLD analysis project Ga0307373, IMG submission 202534) | Soil microbial communities from Risofladan, Vaasa, Finland - OX-2 | ecosystem: Environmental > Terrestrial > Soil > Coastal area > Acid sulfate soil | place: Finland: Risofladan, Vaasa | collected... | reverse complement strand
CGATGCTCGCGGCGTTCCGCGCCGACGGCCTTGATCGCGTCCTCGTCATCGACGCACCGGTGCGAGGCATCGCGCTCTTCAGTCGCGGCGGCCTCGTGGCTGTGTACTCCGAGACGCAGCGATCCGCTGTCGCTTCCCCCGAGCGGCTCCGCTCGCTGCTCTCGCAGGCACGCGGCCGCCTGACGGTCATGGAGCGCAAGCCGCGTCAGGCCGGCGCTGCCGCCGCGCAGGCAGGCCCGAGCGCGACCGACTTCTTCGGGGTCGTCGCTCCCGAGGCGCCGGCGGATGTCGAGCCGGAGGCCGGTGCGACCCCCGAAGTGGGTGCCGACGGTCATGTCGAGGAAGGCTTCGCCTCCCCGGGCGAACCCGCGGGAGCCGCCGGCGCGGAGGCGGCCACGGAGACCGAGGCTGAAACCGGCGTCGCCGAGGAGGATGAGCCCGACACGGCAACGGCGGCGGAGTCCGCAACAGCCGAGACGGTCGCCGCAGCAGCGCCCGAGGCACAGACCGAGGCCGGCTCGGCCGGTGATGAGCCGGTGGACGGCGATGCCGTCGCCGGCGAGCAGGGACAGCCACCAGCCGCCGAAGGCGAGGCGGACACCACGGCGGGCCACGAGTTCGAACCGGGAACCGAGCCTGCAGCGGACGAGCGGGATGAGGCCGCGGAGATTCCTCCCCCGCCGCCCGATGCCGAGCTCACAGCCCCGGCAACGGATACCGGCATCGCGGCGTCGACGGAGCACGCACCGCCCGCGTGGGAATCGGGCATCGCGGCCTCGGTCGAGCACTCGCCCCCGCCGCCCATGCCCGAGGCCGGCATCCAGTCCGAGCCCAAACCCAAGCGGCGCTGGTGGGCATTCGGTGGTTCCCGCAGGAACAAGAGCGGCGCGACCGCCGCCTCGACACCCGAGACGACCGCAGCGGAAGCCGCAACCGCGCACGGGGCCGCCGAGGCGGCGGAATTCGCAGGCTGGAGCGTCCGCCAGCCCGGTCCCGAGACGCAGCCGGTCTGGTATCGCTCGCGAGACCACGCCGAGGGTTCGGGCGGCTCCCTCACCGGTACGGAAGGTCCGCCCCCGGCCGCCGAAGCGGTCACCGATGCGCCCGCGCACGAGCACGAGCCCGAGGCGGCTGCCCATCCCCCGACCTGGTCGGTTGTGGAACCGGGCAGCCTCACTCCACGCGCAGCGTCATGGCCGTCCTCTCCCCCTGGGCCGCCCGCCGAAGAGACCGGCGAGCCGGAGGCGCCGGCTGACACACAGCCCGACAACGCCACGACACCCGCCTGGTCGACCCGCGACGTCCCCGCAGACGCGGTTGGTTGGAATCACCCCGTCGAACCGCACCATCCGGAGAGTGCGGCAGCCGGCGCTGACGATGCGCCGGGCGCGGCCGCAGAGGGCGAAGGCGCGCACGACGATACGCGCGAGGATGCGCATGCGCAGACGCACGCGGCCACCGACGAGGCCACGCACCGAGAAACCGAAGACGCAACTCATGGAGACACGGACCAGGCAGTGCACGCGGACGCCGACGAGGCGGCGCACGCGGACGCAATCGAAGTCGCGCACGGTGAAAGCGGCGATGCCGCGCCCGCGGAGACGTTCGAAGCCGCGCACGCCGACACCGGCGAAGCGCCTACCGACGGCGACGGCGAGCACGTGGTCGCCGCCGAGGTCGACCAGTCGCTGGCGGTCTGGTTCCATCCTGTACAGGCGAACCCGGATTATCACGACGCTGCGGTCACGGACGCTCACGAGCCCGGCGACACAGGCGATGCGGAACCGGTCGCCGCGACGGGCGACGAGCATGCGGACGCAACCGAACACGATCCATCCGCCGCAGCCGAGCCGTCGCACGACTTCTGGGCCGAGTTCGCATCGCCCGATCCCGACGCCGAGGCAGCCGGCAGCGTTGCAGCCGAGCCTGAAGTGGCAGACGTGACGCATACCGAAGCGGATTCAGCGGACGAGCCCGCAGTAGCACCCGAGCCCGAGGCCGCAGACGAGCCCGCGGCTGCAAACGAGCCTGCGGCAGCCGACCATGCCGATGTGTTTCCGCGCCGTCCCTCGGAGCGTACGGTCGCTCCCTGGAGCTGGCCACTTGCCGAGTCCGAGCCCGTGGCGGCGCCTGCGGCGCATTCGGACGCCAGTGGTCATATCGACGAAACGCCCGAGCCCGCGGACGCGTTGGCGCACAACGACTCCGGCTCGGACGACTGGGCACCGGTCTTCGGAAGCGACCAAGCCGCCGGCGACCAGAGCTTCTTCCAGCGCGACGAACCTGTAGGCTCGCAGTTCGTCGATTTCGACGAGGTGCGAACCGAGCTCGTCCAGATCGGCATCGTATGGCTCGGCGAGGCCAACGCCGTACCCGTCACTGCGCTGCTGCGGGAGACGCGGTCGACCATCGACGACTTCGTCGCCACCATCGACACCATCCGCGGTCTGCACCTCGAAGGCCAGGATCCGGCATCGGTCCAGGCGATGGCGCGCGAGATGCATCAGCAGGCTGCCGAGCGGCTGTGCGGAGCGTGACCCGGTGAGCAACCAGCTGGTGAGCTGGATCCAGGATCACTCCGTGCTGATCCTGGCCGGGCTCGCCGTCGTCGAGGGCATCATCTGCCTCTCGCTGCTCCGGATGGCTCGACACGCTCGTCATGAGATGAAAGCGGCCCAGGCAGCCGCGATCGAGGCGGCGCGCTCAGCTGCCCTTGCAGCCCCCGGCGCGATCGACCCGGAGGCCGTGCTGGCGCTCCTGCGCCAGGGACATGCCCCGACGCTCGACAACGTCTACGCGATGATGCGGCGGCGCGAAGCGGAGTCGGCGCAGAGCGCCGGGGCACAGCCAGACAAGCCGGCACCGGCGCCGGTGGCGGCGGCGACGAGAGCCGGATCGTCGCGGAACGCGTCCCCGGAGAAGGTCGCGGAAGCAAGCCCTGTCGCCGCGCCGACCACCTCGCTCAGCGCCTCCGAGGTCGAAGAGCGCCTGCGCCGGTACGAGCGCTGAGTTCCGCTAGCGCTTGAACCTTCTGCGTTCGAGCGAGGAGGGACGGCCCCGGCCGCACGCCTCGGCGGCCGCGAGAAACGCCATGGCCACCGCGTCCTCGCGGAGATGGGCGATCGCATCCTCGGTCCGGTGCAGCACTGCGACGCTGTTTCGGATCGTCCAGCCGGAGCGACCTGAGACTGTCGGCGGAAGGAGCGCTTCGCCGGGCGTCCGCACCGACCAGCTGCGCGGGGAGGCGGTTCGCGCTGCGCTCTGCCGGAGCCCGTACGGCCGCGCTGCCTCGGCGACGGCACCAGGGCGCTGGACTTCGACGAACACGGTGTCCGTATCCGACCTCTCCGGGGTTGCCACCGGCCAGAGCACGTCAGGGGCCGGCGCATGCTCGGTGTATCTGGCGCCGGCGAGCGCAAAGAGGGCCGCAGCGAGGTCTTCGCCGGAGTCGAAGGCGCTCCCCTCTCCGAACCACTCCTCGTCCGGAACGTGGGCTCCTCCGTTGGATGCCACGGTCTCGGCGCTCATCACAGTGAGGTGATCGTACCCGTCCGAGTTAACGACTCGTGGATGTCTCGAACGCTCGTGGAATCGAACGTGTATCGAAGCGGTTGCTCTCGGATGATCGTCGCGCGTCAGCGGCCACAATCGCCGCGGAACCGCTATCTGACCGAAGTCTTCTGACTGATTCCAAGGAGCACCCTCACGTGAGCATGGCAGCCGTCCCGCACAAGCTCGACACCCGGTACCTCGAGGCCCTCGGCCCGCTGCGTCCGCTCGTCGATGACGACAGCCTGACCGAGATCATGGTCAACGGACCCGAGATGGTCTACGTCGAGCGCAAGGGCAAGATCCTCCTCACCGACATCAGGTTCGACGACGAGGCGCACCTGATGCGTGTGATCGACACGATCGGCGCGGCCGTCGGCCGGCGCATCGATTCGCGCACACCGCTCATGGACGCTCGCCTTCTTGATGGATCGCGTGTGAACGCGGCGATTCCGCCGGTTGCGCTCGACGGTCCGATCCTCACCATTCGTAAGTTCAGCAAGGATCCGTACCAGGTCTCCGACCTCATCGGGTTCGGCACCATGACCCAGGAGGCCGCGGCGTTCATCCAGGCGTGTGTGCTCGCTCGCGCGAACATCCTGGTCTCGGGCGGAACCGGTACCGGTAAGACGACGCTCCTCAACGTCTGCTCGGGATTCATCCCGATCGACGAGCGCATCGTCACCATCGAGGATGCCGCTGAGCTTCAGCTGCACCAGGAACACGTCTGCCGTCTCGAGGCTCGTCCCGCGGACGTCAACGGCGAGGGCCGTATCGCGATTCGTGAGCTCGTCATCAACTCCCTGCGCATGCGGCCGGACCGCATCGTCGTCGGAGAGTGCCGCGGTGGTGAGGCGCTGGACATGCTCCAGGCCATGAACACCGGACATGACGGCTCGCTGACCACCATCCACGCAAACAGCCCGCGCGAGACGCTCTCGAGGCTCGAAACCCTTGTCCTCATGGCCGGACTCGACCTACCGCTCAAGGCGATCCGGCAGCAGATCGCAGGCGCGATCAACCTGATCATCCAGCTCAACCGTCTCAAGGACGGCTCGCGCAAGGTCGTGTCCGTGACCGAGGTGATCGGCATGGAAGGCGAGATGATCACGGTGCAGGAGATCTTCAAGTTCGAGTCGCGCGGCGCCGATCCGTCGACCGGAAAGATCATCGGTGACTTCGAGCCGACCGGAATCCGTCCGCGGATCATCGACAGGCTGTTCGACATGGGCATCCCCCTGCCGCCACGTCTGGCGCAGATCTTCCCAGACCGTCGCCAGGTGGGCGTCGCACCCGAGAAGAACGGCCACCTCAGCGGCGTCGCGTAACCCTCCCCGGGGAGACCTTCAGCCGGCTGCAAGCCGAACAGGAGTTGTGGTGCGACCGAACACGTGGCGCGCGGTCATCCCGTGCGCGGCCTTGATCACCCTGCCGGTGCTCGCCTCGTGCGGCTCGCCGGCGACACCGCCGGCGGTCGCGAAGATCGCGTCGGCGCCGCAGACCGCTGCGCCCACCCCGGTGCCGACCGCCACACCGATCCCCGGCCCGCCGATCGGTGACGCGTGCGTCGTCGGGACCTGGAGGGTTGTCAAAGGCACGTTTGCCGTCGCGTTCAAGACGAAGACGGGCGCGACCGTCGACGTGTCGACGACCGGCGGCGCGGGCCTGGTCGAGCACCTCTTCAGCAACGGGACCGCGGTCGAAGACCTTGGCGGGACACCGTTCTCCGGCTCGAGCCAGGGGTATCGTGTCGAGGTTCGAACACGTGGCGAACTGCGCTCGCCAGTGGTGTTCCTCAACGGCTACGAGACCATCGAGCCGATCGACCTGTCGGGCGCACACGCGACCATATCGATCAACGGCGGTGCCACGCAGGCACTGCCGCTGGCGACGTACGGCGTGCTCGCGTACACCTGCAGCGCAACGTCACTCACCGAGAACGACGGCAACGGCACCGCATACACGTACTCCCGGACCTCCACCACACCGTAGCGCACGCTCTCTCTGAGCGCTGCCAGGGGGATCGCGCTTACGCGGACCCCACCCCGTCCATCACATGGATGGGCTGGAAGATCTCCTCGGAGAGCTCCTCACCGGACGTGGTGAGGTGCTCGAGGAACGTCGGCAGCACGCCGGTCGGCATGTACGAACCGACGACCTTGCCGTCCTCGTCGACACCGACCTGCTTGTACGTGAAGATGTCCTGCAACTGCACTTCGTTGTTGTTGCAGCCGAGCACCTCGGTGATGCTGACGACCTTGCGCGTTCCGTCGCGAAGCCGCGACTGCTGCACGACGACGTTCACCGCGGAGCCGATCTGCTCGCGAATCGCGCGCGACGGCAGCTCGGCGCCCGCCATGAGCACCAGCGTCTCGAGACGGCTGATGCAGTCGTGCGCGTTGTTTGCGTGCAGGGTCGTCAGCGAGCCATCGTGGCCGGTGTTCATGGCCTGGAGCATGTCCAGCGCCTCGCCACCACGGCACTCTCCGACGACGATCCGGTCAGGCCGCATACGCAACGAGTTGATGACCAGGTCACGAATCGTGACGCGGCCACGACCTTCAACGTTTGCCGGCCGCGTTTCGAGGGTCACGACATGATCCTGCCGGAGCTGCAACTCCGCGGCATCCTCGATGGTGACGATGCGCTCGTCCTCGGGGATGAAGCTGCTCAGGATGTTGAGCGTTGTCGTCTTTCCCGAGCCCGTGCCGCCACTGACCACGACGTTCAGCTTGCCGCGAACACAGGCGCGCAGGAACTGGACCATGTCGTTGGTGATCGACCCGTACTTGATCAGATCCTCGATGGTCAGCGCTTCCTTGGCGAACTTCCGAATCGTCATGGTCGGCCCGCGCAGCGCGAGCGGCGGGATGATCACGTTGACACGGGATCCGTCCTTGAGCCGAGCGTCCACCATCGGCGACGACTCATCGACGCGCCGGCCGATGCTGGTGACGATGCGGTCGATCACCTGCATCAGCTGCTGATCGCTCTCGAACGCGACGGGGCTGAGCGTCAGCTTGCCGTGCTGTTCGACGTAGATCTGCTTGTGGCTGTTGATCATGATCTCGGTCACCTCCTCGTTCGCGAGGAGTTCCTCGAGCGGACCGAGACCGAGCACGTCGTTGACGAGGATCTCGACGAGCCGCATCCGGTCCGGCCGGCTCATCGTCATGTTCTGCTCGGTGATGACGTCGTTGAGGATCTCCGCGATCCGCTGGCGAACGACCTCAGGGGGTACCGAGTTGTCCTGCGCAAGCTCTTCGACGAGGCGCTGATGAACCTTGCCCCGGAGCGCGACGTGCGTGTTGGTGTGTCCGCCCATCTTGCTCAGCCCCGGACGGCTCATCCCACCGCCGGTGCGGTTGAGCAGTGACGGCGCGCGCTGCGATTCGGCGGCCGGGGCCGGTCGCTCGGTCTCCGCGGGCCGCGCGGGCGCCTGCGGCGGCCGCATGGGGATCGGCGCTGGGGCGGCCTGCGGAGCCGGCGCTTGCGCGCCGCCGTTCTGGCGTGTCTGCCAGCCGGTGGGGGCATAGCGATCGTTCTCGACGTCAGGCGTGCGCTCCGGCGCGGGGGCCGATGCCGGCGTCGAGGGTGCGTTGGATGAGGAGGGCGCGGGAGTTCCCTCTGCCTTACGCTGAACTCGGTCGAGAAGCGACATGAGAGCCCAGTCCACCTCGTGTGATTGCGTTCGGATACCTGCCCGGGGCTGGATCAAGCATCCCCGGGATGCGCCGCGAGCGGTGCAACGATTCTGTCGAAGCACCGTCCCAGGGGCTCTTAGGGGGCTTAGATAGTGCCGGGCCGGAACCGATCGGCCGGGATTCGAGTGAAGGACTGTCATCTATGGAAGGTCGGCCGGTGCCGTCGGCGTGGGACGAGCTTCAGCGAACCGCTCAGGCGGTCCGCGCAGAGCCGGCGTTCAGCGTCGAGCCACACCCACACCGGCGCTGGGTCGGGGCTGTTCGGCCTGTGCTGATGACGGCCGGGGTCCTCGCCGCCTGCGGTCTCGCGGCACTCCACCTCGCCGGCGCGACGAACATCGCCAGCGCGAACGGCGGTGCGGACTCGACGCTCTTCTCGCTGACCAACAGCGATCGCACCAGCAACGGCGTGCACTCGCTCGTGGGGAGCGGCACGCTCCAGGCGATCGGCGAGAACGCGCGATACAACTGCAATGGGATCGGGGTCAACGGACGCTCCTACGACATGATTCAGCGCAACTACTTCGCGCATCCCATCCTCGGCTGCGGCCAGCTGGTGTTCTCGATGATGCAGGCATTCGGCGTGCATTACCGGTCCGCGGGCGAGAACATCGGATGGGTGTCGGGCGAAGGCAGCGCCACGTCGGCGGCGGTCTACATCAACGGCGCGTTCATGAGGAGCCCGGACCACCGGTCCAACATCCTCGACGGCAACTACACCGAGATGGGCGTGGGTTCCGATGAGAGCGCTCCGGGTGTGACGTGGACCGGCGTGTCGCCCGGCCAGCAGAACGTCTGGATGTTCAGCGAGGAGTTCGCCCAGGTCGGCTCCGCTCCTCCCCCGCCGCCGCGCAAGCCACCGAAACCAGGATCAGGTGGTAGGAACTCTCCGGCCCCTGCGGCCCCGGGCGTGGGGCCGGCGCGCACGGCAATTCCCGCCCCAGCCCCAACTGCGACTCCGTTCGCCGTCCCTGCCGGCAGCCTGCCGCAGGACCTTTCGGCGCCGCCGATCGCTCAGTACGAAGGCCTCCTTCCCAACAGCATCGAATCCGTCCTTGAAGCTTTCCTGACGCTTTAGTCCACTCTCCAGCACAGAGGGCCATGACCCTGACACAGCTCGGAACCGCCGATCCACCCTCGGGCGACGCAGCCGGCAGCAGCATCGTCGTCGCGGCGGGTCTGCACAAGATCTACCGGATCAGCCGGCCGCCGCGTGAGGCCGTCCGCGACGTGTCGTTGACCGTGATGGCCGGTGAGTTCATCGCCATCATGGGCCCGAGTGGGTGCGGCAAGAGCACGCTGCTGCACATGCTCGGCGGGCTCGAACCGCCTGACGCGGGAACGGTCGAGGTCCAGGGCGTCGACATGTACACCCTCGGCGACGAGGAGCGCTCGGCATTCCGCCGCGACCACGTCGGCGTGGTGTTCCAGTTCTTCAACCTCATGCCGACGCTCACGGCGGCCGAGAACGTCGCCCTCCCTCTGCGGCTCCGCAACGAGGCGCCGGCGAAACATCGCCAGAAGCTCTCCCGGCAGGCGATCGGCGAACGCGTCGACGCGCTCATGACCCAACTGAACCTCCACGGCCTCCAGGGTCACGGGCCGGAGGAGATCTCAGGCGGCGAGCAGCAGCGCGTGGCGCTGGCGCGCGCCCTGGCTGCATCGCCCTCTCTGCTGCTCGCCGACGAGCCGACGGGCAACCTGGACTGGACGAGCGGCCACGAGGTGATGGCACTGCTGACCCGGCTGTGCCGCCACGAACACCAGACCGCGGTCCTCGTGACCCACGACGCGAGCGTCGCGGCGTACGCCGACCGCGTCCTGATCATGCGCGACGGATCGGTCGTCGATGAGGTCTCGCTCAGCCACGCGGGCCAGCTCCCGGACGCGATCCCGGATCCCGGAGTCCTCGTCGCGAGGCTCGCCAAGCTCGACCTGTGAGCGGGATCTGGCTGCTGGCGGTGCGCGCTGTGCGCGCGCGCCCGCTTCGAAGCGCGCTCACCGCGATCGCGGTCGCGCTCGGCATCGCCGTGGTGCTCGCAGTGCAGATCGCCATCCAGGGCTTGAACACCCAGGCTGCTGAGGCACAGGCGCAGCAGGCGGGCGCATCGTCGCTCGACGTTCGTGTCGACGCCGGGTCCGGCCTGACCACCGCCCAGATCGCCACGCTCGGCAATCTCACCGGTGTTGTGCAGGCTGTGCCGCTCCACGAGAAGCAGGTCGCAGCCGGGCCGGCCGGCGGCAGCCTCATCGGCGACTCGGTGACCCTCGTCGGGCTCGAGAACGCGAGCGTCGCGCTCCGCACGGTGACGGTGGTCGCCGGACGCCTCCCGCTGCCGGGCAACACCGCCGAGGTCGCGATGGACCAGGGACTCAGCTCCGTGCTCACAGGCGGGGTCGGCACTCCGATCAGGATCGGTCAGACAATCCAGATGATCACCGCCACCGGCCCGGACACCTTCAGGGTGGTCGGCTTCACCGCCGGCACCAGCGGCGGACCGTCCTTCACCCACAACGCCGTCTTCGTCGACGACGCGGCCATGACCACCGCGTTCGGAGCAGGGCTGCGGACGCCACTCGCGGCGTTGCGGTTCGGCCCCGGCGCCACCGCGGCCGGTGTGGCTGCCGAGGTCCACAATCGGTTCGGCGCCAGCGTCACCACGTACGACCCGCGCGCCGGAGCGTCGGAGCCCCTCAAGGACCTCGAGCCCATGCTGCTCCTGGTCACCGTCCTGAGCCTCATCGTCGGCGCAGGCGTCACGGCGAACAGTGCCACCCTCGCCGCGTTCGAGCGCCGCCGTGAGATCGGTCTGCTGCGCGCGGCCGGAGCGTCGTCACGTCAGGTGTTCCGGCTCTTCGCCGCCGAGGTCGGTGTCGTCGCCATCGCCGGCGTCCCGCTCGGCGTTCTCGCAGGGATCCTGCTCGGGGCGGCGTTCGACGCGAGCATCGCGCCGAGCGACCTCGCATCACCGGCCCTGATGCTGAGCGCCCTGCAGGTCGTTGCCGCGATCATCGCCGGGCTTGGGTCGGCGCTGATCGGGGGGTTGCTCCCAGCCTTCGCCGCCGCCCGGTTGCCGATCCTCACCGCTTTGCGCCCCCATCCGGTCACCACGAGCCAGCGAACGAGCGTCATGGTCACCGCCGCAGCGCCTGCGCTCCTGGTCGTCGCCGCGCTCTGTTTCATCAGCACCAGCAGCGGCATCGTCGCCCTCGGTGTCGTGGCGTTCCTGCTCGGGATCGTCATGTCGCTGCCCGTCATCGCGCCCCTTCTCATTCGTGGGTTGGCGCGAGCGCTCTCGCCGTTCGCGGCCGGCGCGCTCCCCGGCGCGGCACGGCTGGCCCGGGCACGGAACCGGACGGCGATCACCGCCGCCGGTGTGGCCGTGAGCGTCGCCACCGCCGTGGGCGTGAGCGCATTGAGTGCGGGAGCGCTGAGCGCCAGCGACAGCTGGGTCTCGCATCTCTTCGCCGGCAACATGCTCGTGAGCAGCCCCGTCACGCAGGGGGATGCCGTGGCCTCAGCGATCGCGAGCAGCCCGGGGGTCAGCCGTGCGACACCGCTGCGGCTCCTTTCGGAGAACGTCTCCGGCGCATCGGAGGGTGTGGCGGCCATCGATCCCGGCGCGTTCGCCGCCTACGGTGGCCTCGACATCGTCTCCTCGAATCGCACGCAGGCGCTCGCCGAGCTGGAGGATGGACCGAGCTTTCTCGAGCCGGCGGGCCTGGCCGCAGCCACGGGCTGGACCGTCGGCACCCAGCTCCCCGTCCAGACGGCGCAGGGGACGGTGTACTTCACGATCGTCGGCGTCGTCAGCCACTCCTTCCCCGCCGGTGACGGGAGCGAGGGCCTCGTCATGGCCGACGACCTGGCGCGAACGTACTTCGGCCCGTCGGCTGCCGGGTTCGACGATCTCGTCCTCACCTCCGGGTCGGTGGCGACCGTCGAGGCGACGGCCGCGAGCTACGGCATGCACGCAGTGCCGGTCTCGGTCGTCGTCGCCGCCGCGCGCGAGGCCCTCGGACACTCGATCGGACTGGTGCTCGCCGTCGCGGTGATCGCAGTGCTCATCGCCATGCTCGCGGTGATCAACACACTCGTGGTCAACGTCCGCGAGGGCACGCGTGAGATTGCACTGCTCCGTGCCGTCGGCCTCGGCAGCCGTCAGGCGATGCGGCGCGTGCTCACCGAGTCCGGGCTGCTCGCCGGGGCGGCGACGCTCATCGGCATCGCCGCGGGCTGCATCATGGCGCTGCCCATGCTCCGAGCCACGTCCACCCCCGAGTTCGCACCGGAGTTCGGCTTTCCTCTCGAGACGATCGCGGTGCTCATCGCGGTGGTCGTGCTCGGTGCCGTGGTCGCGACGATCGGCCCGGCGCGCAGAGCCGTGCGCACCTCCGTCCTCAGCGCGCTGCGGCACGAGTAGCGGCCGGTGCGCCGCCGTGGCGGGTGGGGGCTTGCCGTGCTCGCATTCGTCGTCGCGCTGTCCGGGTGCGGCAGCGCCGGGGCACCGCTCGCGGCGGGCAATCCGACGCGCTACCTGATCACCATCGATCAGCTCGTCGCTCCGGATTTCACCGTCTCCTCCGCAGCCACGCACGTCACCGCTGACACGCTGGCGGACGGCGACGCGGCGCTGGCTGCAGCGCTCCGCACCGACGGCCTGCAGACCGCAGCGCGCGTCGAGTACCAGCGTGCGGCGGATTTCACGACGGCCAACGGTCCGCTCGACGTGGTCGCAACCGCGATGCAGTTCGCGAGCGTTGCCGGTGCGACGAGCGCGTACACCAGCACAGTGCGAACGCTCGATGCACTCCCTGGCGCAACACCGACATCGACCGGCCCGCTCGGCGACGAGGCGCACGCCATCAGCGTCGTGAAGACGACCACGAGTGGACTGTCCGCAGTCGAGATCACGCTCGAGTGGCGCGTCGACAACATCGTCAACATCCTCATCACGCGCGGTCGTTACGGTGGGACACGACTCGACGATGCGCTCGTGCTCGCCGGCCTGCAGACGGCCAACGAGGCGCGGGCTGCCGGCTCATGACGCCGCCCGTGTTGCTCAGCCCTTGGTCGGCTCCCAGCGAAACCGCAGCACGCACGCCACGACAGCACCGGCTCCCCACGCGGCCATGATCAGCAGATCCGTGCCATTGAACCCGCTCGACGACTGACGCGCAGGGTCGAACGCCATGAACATCGCGTCGATGAAATGGCGTACCGGAAACACCTCGGCGATCTTCGCGAGGACCGACGTGTCGGGGACCGGGAAGAACGTCCCCGAGATGAAGACGATGGGCAGGAAGACGCCGTTGACGATGGCCGGCCCCGCATCGGCATTGGGGATGACGATGGTCATGGCGAGCCCGAGTGCGCAGAACACGAGACCGCCGACGGCGACGGTCACCACCGCGGCAAGGATGTGCTGCGGCGTATGGATACCGTACACGAGGATGCCGAACAGCGTGGTCAGCAGCGTGAGCACGATGCTGACGATGATCGACGAGCCCACGACACCCGCGATGAACGCCCACGAGGGCAACGGCGTGCCGCGCAGGCGCTTGAGGATCCCATTGTCACGGCGCAGCGAGATGCTCATCGCGATGTTCGTGAAGCACGCCCCCATCACGCCGAACGCGACGAGCGCCGGAATGTAGTAGTCGTCGTAGCTCACGGTCACCGGCCCGACCTGCGCACGCGAACCCTTGAACAGAGTCGCGAACACGACGAGGAAGATGATCGGGAACAGGAATGCGAAGAAGGCGGCTGCGGGGTTGCGCCAGAAGGACTTCTGCTCGAACTCGACCTGGTGGAGCGCGATCGTCGCGTTACTCATGGGCGCCGACTCCGGTCCGGTCACCCTGCGCGGCCACGTCGTGATCCGTCAGCTCCAGGTACACATCCTCGAGTGACGGACGGTTCACTTCGAGGTTGGGCAGCTCGATGCCCTGCGCAACCGCCCATGTCGTGAGATCGCACAAGCTGCGTGTCGGTGTGCTCGTCTCGATGAGCGCCATGCCGTTGCTCACGGTCAGCGGGATCGGCACCTTCGCGACGTCGACGCCCGCGGGGAGCTCGAAACGGATGTGGGTGCGCCGCTCAGTCCGCGCGCGCAACGTCTCGGGGGTCCCCTCGGCGACCACCTTGCCGGACGCGATGACGCAGATGCGATCCGCGAGGTACTGCGCCTCGTCCATGTAGTGGGTTGTCAGGACGATCGTCTTGCCGAGGGTGCGCATGTTGCGCACCACCTCCCAGGCCGCCCGGCGTGCCGAGGGATCGAATCCGGTGGTCGGCTCGTCGAGAAAGATCAGCTCGGGATCGCCGACGAGACCGAGCGCAACGTCGAGGCGGCGCTGCTGGCCCCCTGACAGCTTGCGAACCCGCTCTCCGGCCTTCTCGGTGAGCCCGACCAGCTCGATGATCTCGTCTGCGGGCCGAGGTGACGGGTAGAAGCCCCGGTAGAGCTCGACCAGCTCCTTGACCGAGAGCATGGGCGGCACGGCCGCCTCCTGGAGCACGAGCCCCACACGCTCGCGGAGCTTCCTCCCGCCCGACTGCGGATCGACTCCCAGAACGGTGACGCTCCCGGCGTCGCGATGCCGATATCCCTCGAGGATCTCGATCGTGGTGGTCTTGCCCGCGCCGTTCGGCCCGAGCAATCCAAAGACCTCCCCCTCCTCGACGGTGAAGCTCACGCCACGCACGGCCTCCACCGCGCCGTACGCCTTGCGCAGGCCGTCCACAACGATGGCTGTCACCCCGAGCTGTCTCCCCTATATGACGAGCGGTCACAGATTCGTTGCGCCATGGTGCCAGAGACAGGTGTCGAGGCCGACCACAATTGGCCGCAGCGCATGACCATGACTACAACCAACGTGGAGATCTTGCGCCAGGGTTGGCTCGATGCTGCCTCCGCCCTGGCGCCCGGCCTCGAAACGCTCCCCGAATTCCTCGAGAACGGTCTCGATGCTGCCGTGGTGGACGAACGCCTGGACGAGCAGTCGCTGCTCCGGGTGGTCACCGATGTCACCGGGGCCGCGGCTGAGTCACTGCCGGCCGAGGAGCTGTACTTCCTCACGCGGCGGCTTCAACGGGCGGTGTACGAGTATCTGCTGTCACTCGACGCCCTGCCGGAACCGCCGCAGCGTCGTGACGGTTCGAACGGCCACATGCCCTCCGACACGACTCTCATCGGCGCCGAGGAAGTCGCTGCTCTGACCCGCAACGGCGGCGTGGTCAAGGTCAAGGGCGACCCGGCGCACGCGCTCGAGACGATCGCGCGACCGATCGAGGAGCCGGAGCACGCAGAGCCGGAGTCTGCCGGGCCGGAGCCCGACGAGCCGGTGCACGCGGAGCCCGTCCACGCATCCATCGCCGAAAAGATCGAGGCCGGCCTTGCCGCGCTCGATGCGCAGCTCAGCCCCGAGGAAGACGAACCGCTCGCCGACGACGTGCCGGAGGCACCCGACGCAATCGCGGTGTCCGCGGAGTCTGACGCGGCCGCAGAGCCGGCGTCCGAGCATCCGACGCGTCCGGCGTTCACGCTGTTCCGCCGCACGGGTGCCAAGGCCCCCCAGCCGGCGGTCGAGGCCGACGGTCATGCGCAGAGCGAGGCAACCGAGCCAGACGCGGCGCCGGCGGAGCTTGCGGCAACGTCGAACGGCTCCACCGCGACCGAGCAGAACGGGTCCGCCACGCCTGCGCCGGACGGCGACGAGGCCTTCGTCAAGCCGAAGGACGGCTTCCACCTGAGCGATCTCGCGGACTTCGCCGTCGTCCGGCGCACCGCGCAGGCGGCAACCGAGGAAGCAGACGCGCCGTTCGCAGCCACCGCGGCTGAGACAACTCAGACGGATGCCACACCGACGGATTCCGCGGAGATCGCGTTCGACCCCATCACGGAAAGCGAGGCCGACCTGGCCGCCGGGCCGGGTCCGGCCGCGCAGGACGCCCCGAACGGCGCCGCAGCACGGGGCTGGAGGCTTCGTGACGACGACGCCGACCAGACGCATGACGTCACCGGCGAGCGTTCCGCCGAGGATGATCGATTCGAGACCGATCCCGAGGTTGTCGAAGCCCGCCTCGAGATCAACGACCGGCTCCGGCGCAGGCGATGCGACGAAGCAGCGGCGTTGCTCCAGCGTCTCGCGAACGACGTCGGCGGGCGCGCGCTCGCCGAGCTCGCACTCGACGCCGGCGACCGCTGCCGCGCACTGGGCAAGGGCAACGCGGCCCTGAGCTGCTATCTCGCCGCCTCGCGTGCGGATCCCGTCCACGAGACCCCGCTGCTCCGGCTCGCGGACATCTGCATCGACGATCACGACATCGACCTCGCGGTGTCGTACCTCGAGCGCGTGACTCGCCTGCGCAGGCTGCGCAACGATGACAAGGGCGCACTGAAGCTCTATCGAAAGATCGTGACCATCGCGCCGTATCGCGACGACATCCTTGCGATGTTGATGCGCGCGCAGGCAAATGGTCGCTTCGACGAATAGCTCCGGACGAACGTCGTTATTCACCCTCGCGTATACAAGCTCGTGCGCTGTGCGATGCGTTTGTTACCGAAAGGCGATGAACGGCAGGGTAGATACGCTCCACACTCGATTGCGGCCGTCATTCCATACAGCAACGCGATGTGGGATGAGCGCAGCCGCAACGGCGTGACCGACACCAACTGAGAAACCGAGGAGAACAGGTGGCCATCCAGGCGAATAAACCGAACAGCCGAGTGTTCCTGCTTCTTGGAATCGTGCTGGCTGCGGCGGCGGCGGTGGCCGTGCTGCTCCTGGTGCGGTCCAACGCACCAGCAAATGAAGTCAGCGTTGTCGTGTCCGACGCCAGCATCCCTGCCGGCACGACGCTCACTCCCGCGATGGTCATCGTGACGCAGGTTCCCGCGGCAGCGAAGCCCGGTGACGCGTACGCGGATCCTGTCGCCGTTGTCGGCAAGACCACCACGGTCGCGCTTGCTGACAACACCCCGCTCGTCCCCGCCTTCTTCTCGACGCCCGCGTTGTCGGTCACATCGAGCGGCACCGGTTCAACCGCGCTCTCCGTCGAGACGCAGATCACCAAGGGATACGTTGCGGTGGCCATTCCGGCCGCGTCGGCCGTTCCCGCAGGCTTCACGCCCGGCGCAGCGGCGAACCTGAGCAGCGACCTCGTGTCCGCCGGCTTCTACATCCTTCCGGGTGACCACATCGACATCCTCGTCGACACCGGCACCGGCCAGGGCGGCGTGCGCTACTCGTTCCAGGACGTCATCGTGCTGCGCGTCGGCGCCGCATCGGCGACCGGGAGCGCAAGCGCGGGCGCAGCCATGCTCCTCGTCGAGGTGCCGCGCAGCCAGGCCGAGCTTCTCGCCGCCCTCACCTCCAACAGCGGGGGCCACGAATTCGTGCTCCGGTACGTCCTGCGTCCGGAGTCCGAGTGGGGCAAGCTGGCGGCCGACGGTACGAGCTACAAGCCGAACTATGAGAGCTCCGGAGCCCCAGGCCTGCCGAACGTGGCGGATAACACCGTGACGCCGAGCACCCTGGACTCCTTGTTCGGGCACTGACGGCAATGACGCCAGCCGCCGTCGTCGCAGCGGCCTTGGCCGCGTCGGCAGTCCTCTCGATCTTCGCCTTCCTCCTCAGCCGTGGCCAGAGCCAGGCTGGGGAGATGGCGCGTCGCCTCAATCAGTACGGCGGCGACACGGTGGTCGTCACCGCGCCGCCGCGCGTCAAGACGGGCAACGCATTGCGAGACCTGCTCGGAGCGGTCAGCAACGGGCTGAACCCCGTCCTTTCGCGGACGTCGCACACCGGCAAGCTCGCCGACGACCTCCAGAAGGCCGACCTCAAGCTGAAGTCGTCCGAGTGGCTGCTCATGGTGGTCGGCCTGGGGATCGGCATCGGTCTGCTCGTCGCACTCCGCTTCCAGTCGCCGATCGCGTTCGTCCCATGCCCGATCGCCGTCTACATCCTCAGTGGGTTCTATCTGAAGTTCCGTCAGCGCAAGCGGACACGCGCGTTCAACAACCAGCTCGGTGACACATTGATGTTGCTCAGCAATGCGTTGAAGGCAGGACACTCGTTCGCGCAGGCGCTGGCATCCGTGGCGAAGAACGCCAACCCGCCGATCGCCGACGAGTTCGCACGTGCGACCCGCGAGATTGCGCTCGGGATCAACGTCGACGAGGCACTCAATCACATGGTGCAGCGCAACCAGTCCGAGGACTTCGACCTCATGGTCACGGCCGTGCAGATCCAGCGCGTGGTCGGCGGTAACCTCGCGGAGATTCTTGACACCATCGCGTTCACCATTCGCGAACGCGTGCGCATCCAGGGTGAGATCCGCACGCTCACGGCGCAGGCACGTGCATCGGGCTGGATCATCACCATCCTGCCGATCGCGCTCGCCGGCTTCCTGGCGCTCATCTCACCGTCGTACTTCGACCCGATGATCACCGATCCCCTCGGGCACATCATGCTCGGGATGGCCATCTTCTCCATTGCCGTCGGCGCAGTCGCGATCCAGAAGATCGTGAAGATCGAGGTCTGATATGAGCCCGCTCGCAATCGGACTCGCCGTCGCCGTCGCCGCCGGCATCCTGCTCATCTTTGTCGGCCTCGCCATGGCCGTCTCGCCACGTCAGACGGACCTGCTCGAGGCTCGCCTCGCGCAGTTCGCGGAGGCAGGTCGCGCTCCCGCAACACTCGCCGAAGTGGAGATGTCACTCCCGCTCTTCGACCGCGTCTTCAGGCCATTCCTCGACAAGGTCGGTCAACGGCTGAACCGCAACGCCGGCGCGGGCAGCACCGACGCCCTCCAGGAGAAGCTGAATCTCGCGGGACGTCCGTGGGGGCTCAGCGCCTCGGGATTCCTCGCGCTGCGGCTGCTGTGCATGCTCATGTTCACGGCCATCGGCCTCGCACTTGCGCTCTTCGGCGCGCTCACGATGCCGCTTCTGGTGGTCGTGCCCGCCGGCGGACTCATCCTCGGGTACCTCGGTCCTCAGATGGTCGTCGCGCGGCGCATCAAGAAGCGTCAGAAGGAGATCCTGCTCGCGCTGCCGAGCGCGCTGGACCTGCTCACGATCTCCGTCGAGGCCGGCCTGAGCTTCGACTCCGCGTTGACACGCGTCGTCGAGAAGTACAACAACGCCTTCTCTCGCGAGCTGTCGATCATGCTCAACGAGGTTCGCCTCGGTCGTCCGCGTCTCGACGCGCTCGATGACGTCGGACGCCGCTGCAAGGTCGAGGAGCTCAGCAACTTCATCCAGGCGATCATCCAGTCGGAGCAGTTGGGCGTCGGCGTCGCGAACGTCCTGCGCATCCAATCAGAGGAGATCCGCCGCAAGCGCCGTCAGCGCGCCGAGGAGCAGGGCCAGAAGGCGCCGCTGAAGATGCTCTTCCCGATGGTCGGCTGCATCTTCCCCACGCTGTTCATCGTGCTGCTCGGTCCCGCGGTGATCGAGGTCGCTCACCAGTTCGGGTCCGGGGGCTGATCGTAGCCTCAGGAGAGCTGGCGGAGCACCCGCTCGAGCTGGCGCCGGTGCGCGATGCGCCAGCGCGAGCGGAGTGCCGGCACCGATCGATACACCTCGGGCACGGGGGCGTCGTCGCTCGACGCCGATCGGAGCAGCCCCGCGACGGTCTCGCGGAGCTCGACGAGCTGGAGTGCCCGCGCGACCTCGAGGGACGCAGAGACCCTCGCCTCTTCGCCTGAGCGCATCCAGTCCTCGAGGGCGTCGACAAGCCCTTCGCGACCGTCGCCGATCACGATGCGCGCGTACTCGGTCAGCTGCTCGGTGAGGGACGCGACATTCGTTTCGAAGCGTCGCTCCATGTACGCGAGGATGGCGTCGCGGGCGCTCTGGTGCGCGAGCACCGCGACGAGCCCCGGAGCCGTGCGACCGATGAGGAGCTTCTCGAAGGGCGAGACCTCGAGGTAGCCGATGTGCGCCTCCGCGCTCGACACCAACCACGGGCTGCCGTCACCCCGATAGAGGCAGAGGTTGTCCGGCAACCCCGGGTGCTGCCAGCCGTACAGGCCGCCCGTCGCCTCCTGAAGCACCGTGACGCTCTCGCGGCTCAGGGCATAACGCACCAGGCTGCCGGCGGCCGTGGTGCTCTTGGCCTGCTGGAAGCGAGCGAGGTTCTCGATGGTCGCCTGTCCTTCGGCGTCCATCTCGCCCGGGCGCACGCTGAGCACCGCGGTCGTGCACTGGAGGAGCGCGCACTCCAGAAGACCCGCGTAGTCGGGCCCGGTCGGCTCGTCCAGCAGGTCGTACGTCTTGCGCGCCGAGACGTCGCTGTGGGAGGTGCGCAGGAACGGTTGCACAGCGCAATTCTGTAACGAAAACCCCTCTTCCAGCGGTTTGGAGCCATGTTACGGTCATGAGGTGGCCGCGATAGTCGCATCTATCGACAGCACGCCGGGCCAGGTCTTCGCAGACGCGTTGCTGGTCGTCGCGGTGGCTGTCAACGCATACCTGGGATGGAGCCATGGCTTGGTTCGCCGTCTCTTCAGCGCCCTCGGCGTCTTCCTCGGGGTCTTCGCCGCAACCAACCTGGGCAACGCGGTGGCGGGGCTGGTGCACTCGCACAGCCTCGAGGCCAATGCCTGGTCGTTCGTTGCGATCTTCGTCTTCGTGGTCATCGTCATCGAGGTGCTCGGAGCACTCATGAATGACCGCCTGCAGAAGATCGTCGTCGCAGCCTTCGACCGCGTCGGCGGTGTGCTCGTCGGCGCCGTCGTCGGCGTCGCGGAAGTGCTGATCCTGTTCCTCGTTGCGATCGCGGTCAGCGGCGCGCCGTCGCCCACCCCTTCGACGATGGCCCAGGACATCCACGCCGCCACCCTGAGCGGTCAGGCGGTGCGGCTCGAGCCCCAGGTGCATGCCGTGTTCGGACCGGTGCTGCCATCGAATCTCAGCTCGCACTTTGCCCAGAACACGCCGGTGATCACCCCGCCGGTCTGACGGGGTCGCGCCTCAGCGCGCGCTGCCGACGTCGGCGGGGAAGAACGTCTTGACGACGGAGCCGAGCCCCACGAGGTTGAAGGGCTTGGTGATCAGGTGATTGGCGCCGGCAAGTCGAGCCCGCTCGATGTCGTCGTCACTGGAGAGCGCGCTGAACATGACGATGGGGGTTTCGGCCGTGGGGGCGTTGGCGCGAATCCGCTTGCATGTCTCGATGCCGTCCATCCCGGGCATCATGATGTCGAGGATCACGAGGTCGGGTGCGCGCTCCTCGACCTTGGCGAGTCCGTCCTCGCCGTTCTCGGCGGTGGAGACCTCATAGCCCTCGATGCCGAGGTACATCGCAACGATGTGGAGCAGTCTCGGATCGTCGTCGACGATCAGGATGCGACCCCGAGTCACGCTCAGGCTCCTGCCCCACCATGAGGCGCGCCGAGGCGGCCGTCTGCGACGTAGTGCGACATGTCGCGCTCTCGCCCGAGGCCGCGTTCGATCGAGTCGAGCACACGCTGGTAGAACTCTTCGCGCTCCTTGCGGTCCTCGTCGGCCGGAATGGTCTCACCGCGCGAGCGGTGCGCGATCCAGGGCGGGACGACCTGCTCGACCGCGTTGCCGCCGACCTTGACCGTAACGACCGTGTCGTCCGACTCCTCCACGACGATGCTGACGCGGAGGGCGATGCCCACGTGACTGTCGAGTCGCCATGAGCGTTCCCACGCGCGCTGACGGCCGATGCCGACGAAGATGAGGGTCACGGGGTCGGCGACCAGCTGGCCGCCACTGCCGGAGGAAAGCTCTTTGAGCAGCAACCGCCAGACGTCACCGTCGATCTGCCGCGAAACCCAGCCGACGAGCGACGGGGCGCGGTTGTCCAGGTCAGGGAGCGAGACCGCGAGGGAATCATCGAGGCTCGGAAGCGCGCTCACCACGCCGGCGTGCCGGCGGCAGTACACGCGGTCCTCGATGGTCACCCGGTGCTCCGGGCACCATGCGGTGCGGCACTCACGGCCGCGACGGTCGACATACGCGCACGGAATTCCCTCGTGCGAGGTGCATCCCCCCTGGGTGCAGGGGTGGCCTGTCTCCGGGCTCATCACTGTCTCCACCTTATCATCGGTCGTCGTGTTGCGAGCCACAATCACCTACCAGACAAAAGGAATGAGCCGCGCGGTATGCGCGGCATAGCGTGCGTAGTCGGGGAAGGTGCGCCTGAGCAGACCCTCTTCGAAGCGGGCTCGCAGCATCTGCACCACGATGAACGGTCCGAGTGTGAGCGTGGCCCACAGCCCCGGCCGGGCGAGCACGAAGGCAACGGCGGCGAGGATCTCAGCCGCGTAGAGCGGATGCCGCACGACGCGGTACGGGCCGCCCGTGACCAGACGGCGTGCCTCGGGGATGATGCTCAGGCTCCGGCGCAGGTACAGGAGGCCGTACACGCCGAGGCTGAACGCCCCGAGGGTCAAGGGGACCGCCGCATCGCGGATGAGGGCCGGCGGGACGAGGATGACCGGGAGCGGGAAGGCTCCGACCACGAGGAGCATCGTCGTCCCCACCAGCCCTGCGGCACGGGCGATCATGCGGCCGTCGCGTGCTTTCGGACGCGGCCGCACGAGGTAGATGCCGACGGGGATCACGCAGAATGCGAGATACACACCTGTCGTGAGCGGTCCGGCGAGGATGCCTCCCACCTGATCGTGCTTCGGAAGGTCGTGGATCTGTGAGAGCAGATTCGTGAACACCCGATACCCGAGCAGGGCAAACAGCACGGCCGGGAGCGCTCGGCCGAAGACGAGGAAACGGATCTCTTCGACGCGACTTTCCAGACCGCCACGGCGAACCGGGATCGCGACCGCCTGGGCCATGTCCCGACTCTAGGTCAGCCCAATTCAAAGCGACGCCGCCGTATCGCGGTTGTCATCGGATCACCACTGTTTCTCGTTGTCCCGGCAGCGTCCGCCGGCGTGTCCGATTCTTCGTTACCAATCCTTAGCACGCAGGCCATTCCGTTGCAGCAGCGGGGGTACACACTCAGGCAGTCGGTTCCGGGGCACGAGCCTCGGCCCGAAAATAAAACCCGAAAGGAGGTGAACAACGGAATGGATATGCTGAGCACCCTGTACCTTCGCGCAACTGAGTTTATCGCTCGCAAGCGTGAGGAGGCTGAGGAAGGCCAGGGCATGGTTGAGTATGCGCTCATCCTCGTCCTTATCGCCATCGTCGTCATCGTTATCCTGCAAGTCGTCGGCAAGCAGGTCAACAACGTGTTCTCGAACATCAGCAACGGCCTGGCCCAGTAGCTTTCGCAAGCAACCAGGACAGTCAAGAGGAGCCGCCCAATGGGACGGCTCCTCTTTTTTTTGCGCGCGTGCGCGCTCACGCGGTGCGCATGAGCGTTGCGCGGTATTCCACATCACTGTGATTCGCCGTACCATGCGCACGATGCATGGCGGATGCGAGGCGCGGCCTTGATCCGCGTCCTGATTGCGGACCAGGTCGCGCGAGTCGTCGAGGATCTCGAGAAGCTCGCGCCCTACGACAGCGCAGTCGATGTCTGCGGGGTCGCCCATCAACCGGCGGCCGTCCTCGAGGAGGCGTGGTTGCGTCAGCCCGACGTGCTGCTCCTCCACGAGACGTTTGCCGAGCCGCCCGCCGAGGACTTCGCGGCACACCTCGAGACCGTGTCGCCCGTGACGCGTGTGCTGCTCATCACCGCAGGAGAACCCGCCGCCGTCGGTCGGTGGCCTGCGGCGGTCATCCAGGAAGGCGCTGAGAGTGCAGCGTTGTTCGAGGCGATCCGCATCGCCGCCGGGGAGATCCCACCGGGCGGTGGCAAGCCTGCGGACACCCCCGATACGGACGGAGATCCGCGGCCTGCCGTCAGTCCCCGCCGCGCACACCCCGGCAGAGCAACGCTCGTCGTCGCGTTCTCCGGCAAAGGTGGGACCGGCACGTCAATGTTCGCCACCAACCTCGCGGTGGCGCTCGCCGCGGGGGTCGACACCCGCGCCGCGGTGATCGACACCGATCTGCAGTTCGGGGATGCCGCGGCGATGCTGCAGACCGAGGGCCATCTCCTGTCGATCGCGGATCTCGCCGCGGCCGGCGAGGAGGTCGAGCCGGCGCTCCTTGACGAGATGCTCGCCACCGGGCCGGCGAACGTTCGCGTCCTTCGCTCGGCGCTGAGCCCCGAGCTCGGCGCCATGGTCACCGCATCGCATCTCCGGGCGATCGTCCGGGCGATCTCGAGGGGACATGAGTTCGTCGTCGTCGACACGCCGTCGCACATCGACGAGCGCACGCTGGAAGCGTTCGAGCTGGCCGACCGGGTGCTGGTGGTCAGCAGCTACAACATGACGTCCGTTCGCGCCACGAAGGCGGTGCTCGTGCTCCTCGAAGCCCTCGGGGTCCAGCCCGAACGGGTCGACGTGATCCTCAACCACAACCGCCCCAGGGTGAGCTACCGGCGCGACGACATCGAGGGCATCCTCGGTCGCCGCGCGCTCGCCGACCTCCCGTACGACCCGCGCGTCGACCAGTCGATCGACTCGGGCACGCCCCTGGTGCTGTCACAGCCACGGGCCGAGTTGAGCCGGCGGGTCATCGCGCTCGCCCAGACCATCGCCGGCCCGGCCACGAGGCCCGGTGACGCACCGGCGGATGAGCCGGCGCTCCCGGCGCCGGCGCCCCCGTACCGGCGGCGGTTCAGCCTGGGCCGGAGGTAAGGTGGCGCCGTGATCCGCGTGCTGATTGCCGATGGGAGCGAACGCATCCGCGCGAATCTGCAACGCCGGCTCTCGGCCGAGGAGGACATCACCGTCTGCGGCATGGCCGCCGATGGCGAGCAGGCCCTCCAGGAAGCCCTCCATCTCGTGCCGGACATAGCGGTGCTCGATGCCGGACTGACCGGGCTCGACGGTGTCCAGACGACGGAGATGCTCGCTGAGTACGCACCACAGGCGGGGGTCATCCTCATGTCCATGGAGAGCGGCAGCGAGCTCTTCCGGCGCGCAATGCTGGCCGGAGCTCGCGAGGTGCTCCAGAAGCCCTTCACCGGGGACGACCTTGTCGCGGCGATCCATCGCGTCCAGGCCTTCCAGGCCCGCAAGCGGGCCGCGCAGTCGGTCCGACAGCCCGCCAACGGTGGCTCCCCGCCGGCCGAGGGCGTCCGCCGCCGCGACGGCCGGATGATCACGATCGTCTCGGGCAAAGGAGGGGTCGGGAAGTCGATCATCGCGACCAACCTCTCGCTGATCCTCAACCGGCCCAATCCCGGCAGCGTCGTCCTCGTCGACCTGTCGCTCCAGTTCGGGGACATCGCCGCGCTGCTGGCAATGACGCCGGACGGGACCATTGCCGAGTTCGCCGCCAGCGACGCCTCGATCGCCGACCGTCACGTGATCCAGCAGGCCCTCTCACTCGGCCCACAGGGGCTCACCGTGCTCGCAGCACCGCCGAGCCCCGAGCTCGCCGACTACGTGACCACCGCACATCTGCGCTCCCTGATCGCCGAGCTGCGTTCGAGCTACGAGATGGTCGTCGCGGACACGACCTCACAGCTCAGCGAGATCACGCTGGAGGCGCTCGAGAACTCAGACCACATCGTGCTGGTCACCGATTTCAGCGTGACATCGGTCAAGAACACGCGTCTGATCATGTCCGTGATCGGCGTGCTCCAGGTCGATCCCGAGCGCATCCTCGTCGTCGCCAACCATCGGGACGCTCCCCTCGCAGGCGGGATGGACCGAGCGCGCATCGAGGACTTTCTCCGTCATCCGGTCGCCGCGGAGATCCCTTTCGACGCAGCTGGGATCGGCGAATCAGTCAGCCTCGGTGTGCCTGTGGTGATCAGCGGTCACGCCTCACCTGCGACGGCCGCGTTCGAGCGCCTGGCCTCAGCGGTCACCGGCAATGCCGCGCCGGCAGATGCCGCGGAGCAGCAACCCGGCAAGAAACGGAGCCGCCGGCGCCTGGGATTCGCGTCACGAGATTGAAGGCAGCCACTGAGCGCGGCTGAGCCGCTGGGGCCGCTATCTCCCGAAAATGCGGCGCTTCTTGCCTGAATCGGCCTTCCCTGCCCCACCGACGCCGGCGGCGGCAGGCACCGCGCCACCGGGCACGAGCGCCCCGGCGAGCTCGCGAATCGAACGGCTGATATCCGCCTCGGGGCTGGCCGTCACGAACGGCGTCCCGCGGTTGATCGAGTCGCCGACGACGCGCGGGTCGTACGGGATCTGCGCCCCGACGTCGTGGCGCAGGTTCTGCTCGATCGACTCCTTGTTGAAGTCCGAGTGCGCGTCGCTGCGATCGACAACCAGCAGAACCGAGGCGGGATCGACAGTCAACGACTCGAGCACCTTGAGCGCGAGCTTCGCATCCTTGATCGCCGGGATCGTCAGGGCGGTCACCACGAGGATGTGCTGCGCGGACTCGATGACCTCGAGGTTGAAGTCGGCGAGGTGGCACGAGGTGTCGACCACGACGTAGTCGTATGTCTTGCGCAGCTCGCTCATGACCATCCGAACGTGGTCGTTGGTGATCAGGTCGGCCAGCTCCGGGCTGATCGGGGCGAGCAACACCCGCACCCCTGCCGGACCGTGCGCCATGATCTCGTTGAGCATCTCCGGCTCGAGAGTCTCGGATTCCACGACATCGGTGATGCTCCGGCTGTGGTCCAGGTTGAGCATCACGCCGATGTCGCCGAACTGCAGGTCCAGGTCGACCAGGGCGACACGTGACTCGGTCTCGACCGCGAGCGCGACCGAAAGATTCGTGGCGAGGAGCGTCTTGCCGACGCCGCCCTTCCCGGAGAAGAGGACGATCACCTCACCGAGTGCTGCAGCGCGCGGAGCGCCCGAGCTGTCAGGGGCGGCCGCGCGCGCGAACGTGCCCTTCTTCTCCTCGAGCTGATGCACCCGGCGGATCGCGGCGACAAGCTCGTCATGGCTGAACGGCTTGATCAGGTACTCGCGCGCTCCTGCCTGCATGGCGCGGCGCAGGTAGTCGCGCTCGCCCTGGACCGACATGATGATCACCGGCGAGGCGGGCAGCTCCTGAGCGAGACGCTCGGTGAGCTGGATGCCGTCCATGATCGGCATGTTCACGTCGGTCAGGACGATGTCGGGGAGGAGCCGGTGGGCCTCCTCGAGGCCCTGCTTGCCGTCCCCGGCGGTGCCGATGACCTCGATGTCCTCTTCGAACCCGAGCAGCTTGCGCAGATTGTCCCGGGTGCTCGCGATGTCGTCGACGATGAGAAGACGGATCAAATCGAAGGCGTCCTCAGCCCACCGTCAGCCGTGCGGCCTGCACCGGGTCCACCGGAATGCCGGGACCCATCGTGGAGGCCACGGTGACCGTCCTCACGTAGGTGCCCTTGGCGCCGGTCGGCTTGGCGCGGACGATTGCATCCATCAAAGCGGCGAAATTGTCGCGCAGTTTGTCGTCGTCGAACGAAGCTTTACCAATCGCGCAATGAATAATGCCCGTCCTGTCATTTCGGAACTCGACGCGGCCGCCCTGGACGTCCTGGATGGCCTTGGCGATGTCGAAGGTCACGGTGCCCGCCTTGGGGTTCGGCATCAGGCCCCGGGGCCCGAGGATCTTCCCGAGGCGTCCGACCATGCCCATCACCTCGGGCGTGGCCAGGGCGACGTCGAAGTCGATGACGCCCTCCTGCACCTTCTTCACGAGGTCCTCGCCGCCGACCACGTCGGCACCGGCCTCGATCGCCTCGCGCAGCTTCTCCCCCGTCGCGAAGACGGCGATCCGGCGAACCTTGCCCGTTCCGTGGGGCAGCGTGACGGTGCTCCGGACCACCTGGTCGGCATGGCGGGGATCGATCCCGAGTCGGACGTGCGCCTCGATCGATGAATCGAACTTGGTGGTCGTGATCTGGCGGACCAGGCTCATCGCCTCGGCGGGCGGGTAGTACTTTCCGTCCTCGATGGCCGACGCGGCCTCGCGGTACTTCTTACCGTGTTGGGGCATAGGGCTCCTCCGTGGTGTTGGCGGGCGCGTGGCGCCCTCCCACTCTGTGGCTCAGTTGACGTTCAGACCCATGGATCGGGCCGTTCCCTCGATGATCCGCATGGCCTGTTCGATGTCATGCGCATTGAGGTCGGCCTGCTTCACTTCCGCAATCTCGCGCACCTGCTGCCGGGACAACGTGCCCACCTTCGTGCGGTTCGGAATGCCCGAGCCCTTCTCGACGCCGGCCGCCTTCTTCAACAGTTCCGCCGCAGGCGGCGTCTTGGTGATGAAGCTGAACGTCCGGTCCTCGAAGACCGTGATCTGCGCGGGAATGACACCGGACTGGTTGGCCGTGCGCTCGTTGTAGGCCTTGCAGAACTCCATGATGTTGAGTCCGTGCGGTCCGAGCGCGGTGCCGACCGGCGGCGCCGGCGTCGCCTTGCCGGCCTGCAGCTGCAGCTTGACGACGGTCTTGATCTTCTTCTTGCTCATGTCTGTTTCCTATCGCAACCGCTCGACCTGCAGCAGGTCCAGCTCCACCGGCGTCTCGCGCCCGAACATGTTCACGAGCACCTTGAGCTTGCCCTTCTCCACGTTGATCTCGGTCACCTTGCCGTGGAAATCGGTGAATGGTCCATCGATGACACGAACGTTCTCACCGACCTCGTATTCGACGTTGACCTTGGTGGGCGCCTCGGCCTTCACCTGCTTCTGGATGCCGCGAATCTCGTGCTCCTGCAACGGGACGGGCTTGTTGCCCGAGCCGACGAAGGAGGTGACGCCCGGCGTGTTGCGCACGACGTACCACGACTCGTCCGACATGACCATGTTGACGAGGATGTAGCCGGGGAAGATCCGCTTGCTGACCTTGCGCCGCTGCCCGTCCTTGATCTCCATGACCTCTTCGGTCGGCACGAGGACATCGAAGATCTGATCGTGCATGTCCATCGACTCGACGCGCTTGAGGAGGTTGGCGCGTACTTTCTCCTCGTGCCCCGAGTACGCATGGACGACGTACCAGCGGGCGTCCTTGGCGGAAACGGCGTTAGTGACCACGATGCTCATTCTCCCACGGCGGCTACGGCGACACAGTCGGCAGCGGTTTCTCGGTTGGAATACTGGTCGGCAGCGGTGCCGCGGTCACCGGGGTCCCGACGGCGGTGGGCGTCGCGATCGGGGTGGCGTTCGCGGCCTGACTGGTGACCGCGCGCTGCACGCCGATGCTCAGCAGATAGTCGGCGCCACCGACGAGTGCCGCGAAGATGACCACCGTCGCGATGACGATCCCCGTCATCCGGAGCAACTCCTCTCGCGTCGGCCAGACGACCTTCTTGAGCTCCTCCCAGACGCCGCGGAAGTAGCCGGCAAGACCGACCCGTCCGGATCCCCCGGATCCGGCGGCCGGCAGTGCGGGCCGGGGTGGCCGCGGGCCTCCCGGGGCGCTTCGTGCCTTGGCCATGAACGGTGATGTCTCCTGGTGATGGTGCCGGGGCGGGCGCTGCTGGTGACGTGATGGCAGGGGCGGCACGACTCGAACGCGCGACCCTCGGTTTTGGAGACCGATGCTCTACCAGCTGAGCTACGCCCCTTTGGTTACTTGGTCTCGCGGTGCTGCCTGTGCACGCGGCAACGTCTGCAAAACTTGCGCAACTCCAGGCGATCGGGGTCGTTGCGCTTGTTCTTGACCGTCGTGTAATTACGTTCCTTGCATTCGTTGCACTGCAACGTGATGATTGCGGAACCGCCCTTGGATGCAGCCACGTGTCAACGCCTCAACACAAAAGAGACCTAGCGGCGCTAGGTCGACGAGGAGTTTACCACACATCCCGAGGCCGCCAAACGGCGGGTGGGACCGGCCTTGCCGGGCGGCGCCCGAGAGGTCCTGGACCGGGAATCGCCGTTCAGGCGAGATCCCGCCGGAGCGCCGGGAGAACGGTGCCGCCCACCCGCGTCCGATGCCCCCGTGACCCAGAATTGCGGGCGTGACCCAGGCGATCGAGGAGTTCACCCAGGAGCCGACTGAGCAGCCGTACGGCATCGACTTCGGGCTCCGCGACCCGTTCGGGAACCACATCCGCTTGGCGCAGATGGCCCGCGTGCTCTCGACCGCCGGCTGACGGCCTGCTGACAGCCGGCATCCGCCGGATCGTCACGGTGTCGCCAACGCCCCGTGAGGCGATTCGGATTACGCTGTGAGCAACCAATCGTCAAACCCGGGGGACGTCTCATGCACCCGTTGCTCAGCCCGAAGAACCTGGTGATCGCCGGTCTCGGTGCCGCCGTCATCGGACTTGGCACCGTCGTCGCTGTGGATCACGCCACCGCCACCCCCACACAGCAGACGCAGGCGGCCGCACTCTCAGCCTCGACGATCTCGTCGCACCTGCCGGCTTCGGGCTTCGCCTCGCTGGGTCAGTTCAAGAACGAGGCGTCCCATGTGTTCGACTTCTTCACCACCGACACCAAGTTGACGTGGCAGCAGATCGGCGCCGATCTCCTGCGCGGTGAGACGCTTGATCAGATCGCCGGAACCAACGCGGCCAAAGTCCAGAGCGACGCGCTTGCCGAGGTCGCCGCGGGGCTCAAGCTCGGCGTTACCAAGGGCGTGATCACGCCGGCCGAGGAAGCCCGCCTGGTCAGCGATGCGAAGGACGCTATCTCCGTCCTGATGGCTGCGAAGTTGAGCGCCCTGGTTCCGTCGGGACGCTGACCGGCCTGCCACGCAGGTCCGCGATCGCCTCGGCGGTGAGCGGCGGGTGCAGGAGGCACTCCTTGTCCGAGCTCCCCTCCCACCACCAGCGTCCGGCCCGCTCGTGCTCCCCAGGCGCCGTCGCTCGCGTGCACGGCGCACACCCGATCGACGTGTAGCCCCGCGCGTACAGCGGGTGCGCCTCGATCCCCTCCGCCGCCAGGTACTCCCACACCTGCTCCCGAGTCCAGCCCGCCAACGGCACCACCTTGGTGATGTCCCCATGACCTCGGTCCGAGGCCACCACCGGCGTCCCCGCCCGCGTCGGCGTCTGCTCCCGGCGCAGTCCCGTGATCCAGGCGTCGAACCCCTCCAGCGCCCGCGCCAAGGGGTTCACCTTGCGCACCGCACAGCACTCGTTGCGCAGCGCCGGCGAGCGCCGGAACTGCATCGTCCCGTGCTCCCCCGTCATCGCCTCCAGCTCCTCCGCATCCGGCGACAGGACGCGCAGCCGGATCGGATAGCGCCCTCGCACCTGCTCCATGTACTCCAGCGTCTCCTCGTGCAGACGACCCGTGTCCAGGGTCAGCACCTCCGGCTCCGCGCTGATCCGGCAGGCCAGGTCGATCAGCACCAGCGACTCCGCCTGGAAGCTCGCCACCAGCGCCACCCGCCGGAAGCGCTTGTACGTCCAGCGCAGAATCTCCTCCGCCGTCCCCTCCGGCGCGCTCAGCCCCGTCATGCGCCGAGCCCGGCCGGCACGCGCTGGACGGCAGTGGCAGACGCCGGGCGTGGGTCGCTGGCGGGGACGAGCACGCGCACATGATCACGCAATGGCTCCAATTGCGAGCGGATGAACGTGAAATTCGGGCCGCCGGGTGGGTCTACGCTCGCCCTGGTCCGCGACCCGCCGCATGAATCACTGGCTGGCCCAGAGGTGGATCGCAGCCTGCGCGCGCCACGGACGCCAGCGTTCGGCGATGGCGGCGACCTCGCGAGCCGCGATCGGCGAACCCGCGAGGCGTTCGATCCCTCGGCGGATCCCCAGGTCACCCGCCGGGAACGCGTCGGCCTCGCCCATCCGCAGCGCCAGGTAGTTCGCCGTCCAGGGCCCGAGGCCGGGTACCGCGACGGTCGCCCGCACCAGCTCGTCGAGCGTGAGGCTGCGGTCCAGGCGGAGGGATCCGGCGGCGACCGCCTCCGCGAAGCTTCGGATCGCCGTCATGCGCGCTCGCGTGAGCCCGATGCCGCCCAGGTCGGCCGTGGCCAGCGTCGCCGGCGTGGGGAAGACGTGCGTCAGTCCGAACTGGGTCAGACCCAGGACCGTGGTCCCGGCGCGCTCGACGAGGCGCCCGGCGATGGTGCTCGCCCCGGCAACGGAGACCTGCTGCCCGATGATCGCCCGCACCCCGACCTCGAACGGATCCCACACGCCCGGAACTCGCAGACCGCCACGGGAGCGAATCGAGCCGGCGAGCAGCGGATCGCCGCTCAAGGCACTCGCGGCCGCGGACAGGTCAGCGTCGAGGTTGAAGAGGTGCCGCACCTGCTGGACGACGTGGATGAGACCGTTCCAGTGCGGCAGGTGCGCGGTGAGACGGAGCTGGCCAGGTCCGGCCGGCGCGACCTCGATCGCCCCCGGGTCACCATCGATCGCGACGGTCCGCCGGTACACGCCGCCTGCCACGTGCTCCACGCCCGTGATCGCACGGCCCGCCATGTACCCGAGCACCGCGTCCCAGTCCAGGGGACCGTCGAAGCTCAGGCGCAGCGGCAGCCCGCCGTCCGCCACGAGGCGGTCTGCGTTGCGGCGGCGCGCGCGGAGCTCGTGCGGCGAGGCGCGGAAGATCTGGCGGATCGTCCGGTTGAACTGGCGGAGGCTCCCGAAGCCGGACGCGAAGGCGATCTCGGTGACGGACAGGTCGGTGTCGTCGAGCAGCCGGCGAGCGAAATGGGCCCGGCTCGACCGCGCCAGCTGCACCGGCGTGACGCCGACCTGCTCCTGGAAGAGGCGGCGCAGGTGACGCGCGGAGAGGCCCAGGCGGGCGGCGACTGCCGCCTCAGGGTGGCCGTCGTCGAGCCCGCCCTCCACGACAAGGCGAATCCCCCGGCAGACGAGCTCCGACGAGACCCCCGTGACCGGTACAGCTTCGCGGTACGGACGGCAGCGCATGCACGCCCGGAATCCCGCCGCCTCGGCAGCCGCCGCAAGATCGAAGTGGCGGACGTTCGACGGATTCGGGCGCGCCGAGCAGCCGGGCCGGCAGTAGATGCCGGTGGTCACCACCGCTGAGAAACCACTCATGCCGTTACTTGTAGCGCGATGCGCGGCCCGGACACCGGCCGCATCCGGTCATGGCGATGATCTGTCCGGATATGGCCGGACGGCAGCCACCACGCTGCCCATCCTTCGCCCGTGCGCTCCTCTTCAGCCTCAGCCGGTATTGCGACGACCCCGCTCGGGCCGGTGATCGTGGTCACCTCGGGGGAACGGCTGACGGGTCTGTACTTCGACGGCCATCCGCGGACCCCGTGGCTCGACGGGATCCAGCGTCGCGAGACCGACGCCGTCGAGCAGGTCCGGATCGAGCTGGAGGAGTACTTCGAGGGGAGACGCACCGGCTTCTCCATCCCCCTTCGCCTCGATGGGACGTCGTTCCAGGTCGCCGTCTGGAGAGCGCTGATCGACATCGCTCCCGGCACCACGGCCACGTACGGCGAGATCGCCCGACAGGTCGGCCGCCCGCAGGCCGCCCGGGCGGTCGGCGCCGCCAACGGCCGGAATCCGATCTCGATCATCGTGCCCTGTCACCGGCTCGTCGGCGCGGACGGAACTCTCACCGGCTACGGCTGGGGGATCGATCGCAAGCGCAGGTTGCTCGAGCTCGAGCGCCGGGTCATGGAGGACCGGCTGGAGATCAGCTCGGCGAGAACGTGATCTCCACCGTGTCGCGCAGACCCGGCACGAGCGGCGCGGGTGCGGCGGGCCTGCCGTTGGCGGGCCGCCCGTTCTGTGCGGCCCTGCCATTCGCCACCGCGCTGCCGTTGGCGGCTGTCGCCCGGTAGCTGACGCTGCTGCCGTTCCGGCCACATCCGCCACCGTTGAAGAAGTCCTGCAACACGGCCAGCTGCCGGTGCACGGCGGCCTCGTTCCAGCCGTGGCCCTGATCGCTGTCGGTGAACACGTGGAGCTCGGGCAGCGTGGCGATCAACTCCTTGAGACGCTCCACATCCACGAGGCGATCGTGACGGGCGACGATGATGAGCGTTGCCGCCGCGCGCGCGGCGACGAGATCGACGTCATCGCGGCGCAGGCAGTCGTTGAGCCATTCCCGAGCGGCCCGCGGGTCCGCGCGTCGCTGGTTCTCGTAGTTGATGTCTGCGGTCCGATTGTCGACATCGCCTTCGACGATGACAAACCGCTTGTAGAGATCGCTGATCCAGCGCTGGCGGCTCAGCCAGACCACCGCGTCCCACATCGGGCGGCGGCTGAGGAGGCGCACCTGCTCCCGGTAGCGCCCGCGCATCAGGTTCGGAGAGAGGAGCGGCGTGTGCAGGACGAGACGTTCCGCCCGATCGCCCGCTCGCTTGGCGAGCGCGCAGGCCACGGTGGCCCCGAGGCAGAGCCCACCGACGTCGAAGCGATCGATCTCGAGGTGGGTCAGCAGGTCGAAGACGAGGTCCGCCATGGCGGCCGACGTGTGCCGCCCGCGAAGCGCTGGCGACTTCCCGTTCCCGGGCAGATCGGGAACGATCAGGGTCCGGTGCTCGCCGAGTTCACTGAAACGGCCGCCGAACTCCTCGGCAGAGCTGAGGAATCCATGGCACAGCACGAGCGGCTTCCCCTGTCCGCCGATGAGGTAGCGAAGGGTCTGGCCGCGGATGGTGACGAACCGCTCGTCCATCAACTGCGGACCACTGCGAACTCTGGACGAGACCCGTGCGGCCAGGTGCGCGTCATGACTGGTCGCCGTGCATCAATGCCGTCATTAAAGACGCTTTGAGAGGGCGTGCGTCGTCCGCTGGCGTACAGAACGGCAGACTTCGGTCACTTCTCGTCACGCTTCAGGAACGCGGACACCCGTCGGCGATCGAGAATCACCAGCATCGCGGGAGGTACTCACCACTGATCGACGTCGCACTCGCCACGTGCTCGCTGCTCCCCGATCTCGACGATGACGAACGCCTCGTCATCCCGGAGCTAGCCGCTCGCGGCCTCACTGCCGAGCCACGCGTCTGGGATGACGAGTCGGTTGCATGGGATGCGTTTCGCGCCGTGGTCGTGCGCTCGACCTGGGATTACTCCGATCGCCACGTGGCCTTCATGGAGTGGTGCGCGCAACCTCGCCTGTTGCTCAACACGCTGCCGGTGATCGCGTGGAACACGGACAAGCGGTACCTCCGCGAGCTGTCCTCCGCCGGCATTCCGGTGGTTCCGACGACCTGGTTCGATCCAGGTTCCTCCCCCGACAGCATGGGCCTTCCCGACGGGGATGTCGTCGTCAAACCATCAGTGTCGGCGGGCGCTCGCGACACGTCCCGCTATCGCGCGGCCGACCTCCTCCAGGCCCGGGCGCACGTCGCGCGCCTGCTCGAGGAAGACCGCGCGGTGCTCGTGCAATCGTATGTGCCGTCCGTCGACGCCGACGGCGAGACCGGGCTCATCTTCATCGGAGGAGCCTTCTCGCACGCGATTCGCAAGGGACCACTGCTCCGCACGCACGGGGTGGCGACCGATCAGCTCTGGGCGCCGGAGGACATCTCGGTGCGGATACCGGATGCGAGTGAGCGAGCGGTGGCTGAGGCGACGCTCGACGCTCTGCCGTGGCGACGCGAGGAGCTCGTCTACGCTCGCGTCGACCTCGTCCGCGGTGACGGAGGGAAACCCCTGCTGCTCGAACTCGAACTTGCCGAACCCTCGCTCTTCCTCGCGTACGGTGACGAAGCGTCGTCGAAACTCGCGGCAGCCATCGCCGGGCGCATCGAGGGTGCGGCCTAGGTGCAGATCGTCCGCGCTCCGCGCGGGCGTCGGTCAGGCGACGAGAGGATCGGGTGCCTGGGACTCGGCCGGCTCGATATGCCGGACGACTGGGCCGCCCTTCATCTCGCGGTCACGTGATGCCCGCTCGGCGCGATTCGTGGTGATCAACCTGGTCACCAGTGCGCTGAACGTCTCGTCGGGATCGAGCGGTTCCTGCCGCGTCCTGCCGATGCGTGCGGTCATCCGGGTTGTCTCACGACGATCATCGTATGCACCAGTTCAGGCACGCCCAGTTCTCGCCAGACATGTCAGTAATAAGAGACGCGCCCGCGCCCGCCGTCATGTGACGAGCCTCGGACAGGGCGACGGAAAGGTCGCGCAACGTACCAGCCTCCTCGAGCGCCATCCCTACACTGGCTTTTTGCCTGACGTGAGGCCATAATCTGACGCACGGCTTCCCGCAGAGTCTGTCCGTAACCGCACATAGTGCACCTGGGACTTTCGCCAAGACAATGAGTGCATCCGCGACCACCCGGGACGAAGGATTCAGTCGCAATCGGATCCTGTCCGCGCTCCCTTCCTCGGAGCGCCAGCAGGTGTTCGAAGTTGTGCGGAACGTCACCCTCCCGATCAAGACGGTGCTGTTCGAGCCCGGGGCCCCGATCGACGCGGTCCACTTCCCCATCGACGGCGTGATCTCCCTGGTGACGCCACTCCACGACGGCGCCATCGTCGAAGTCGCAACCATCGGCAACGAGGGGATCGTCGGGGTTCCACTCGTGCCGCTCGGAGGGCTCGCCGTCCGCGCCATCTCACAGGTCGCCGGACACTGCTTGCGCATGGAGGCCGGCACCTTCCTGGAGTGGGCGGATCGGAGCAATACCTTCCAGGGGCTCGTCGACAGCTACACGCAAGCGCTGTTCGGGCAGATCTCGCAGGCGGCAGCGTGCAACCGGCTCCACTCCAGTGAGGAGCGTCTCAGCCGCTGGCTCCTCATGAGCCATGATCGAGTGGGGTCCGACGAGTTCATGATCACCCAGGAGTTCCTCGGCCAGATGCTCGCGGCACGGCGTTCGACGGTGTCGGTGTCGGCCGGCATCCTCCAGCGCGCGGGGCTGATCCGGTACGTCCGCGGCCATGTGACGATCGTCGACCGCGCCGGTCTCGAGGCGGTCGCATGCGAGTGCTACACGGTCATCAAGACCGAACTCGATCGGGTGGTGCAGCGCCCGCCGCGACCGGACGGGGCCCCTACCTCCTAGAGTCCCGGCTCGCCGTGTTGACCGAGGCATTCGCATGAGCGTCACGCCGTCCGGGCGGCAGTTCGTCCTGGTAGACGGCGATCAGCGCGCCGTCGTCGTCGAGCTTGGGGCCGGGCTCCGCTCGTACCGGTCCGGCACCACGGACGTCGTCGACGGGTACCGTCGCAGCGAGCCGAGCGAGGGAGCGCGGGGCCAGGTGCTCCTCCCGTGGCCGAACCGCATCACCGGCGGCCGCTACTCGTTCGGCGGCCGGGAGCTGCAGCTGCCCGTGAATGAGGCACGGACGGGCTGCGCGATTCACGGGCTCACGCGATCGCTCCCCTGGGCGCTCGTCGATGCCGCGGGCGACACCACAACGCTCTCCCTCGATCTGCACCCTTCCGCCGGCTACCCGTTCGGCCTGTCGCTGATGATCACCTACGCACTGACCGCGGGCGGCCTGACGGTGCAGACCACCGCCCGGAACACGGGCGACGAGCCGTGTCCATTCGGAGCCGGAGCGCACCCGTACGTGCGCGTTTCCGACACGCAGCCGATCGATGCCGCAGTGCTGCACCTTCCAGCGGACCAGACGATGGAAGCCGACGAACGCGGGATCCCAACCGGGGCTCTCAGCACGGTGGAACGGACGGACTTCGACTTCCGCTCCCCACGCGCAATCGGGTCACTCGTTCTGGACACCGCCTACACGGGGCTCTCGGCGGATGGCGGCGGCACGACGAGGATCCGGCTCGCGGCACCGGAAGGGGACCGTGTCGTGACCGTCTGGATGGATGCGACACACCAGTACGCGATGATCTACAGCGGCGACACACTCGCTGATGTGCCGCGACGACGGCACGGACTTGCCATCGAGCCGATGACGTGCGCCCCCGACGCTTTCAACTCGGGGCTCGGGCTGATCACACTGCAGCCTGGCGAATCCCACGTCAGCACATGGGGCATCAGCCCGGCCGACTGAACGCGCCGGCTCGCTGCTGTTGCACCATGGGCGCGAAGATGCCGTCCCGACGTTCCGCGAGCGCCCGAAAGCACATCGTCCTCATCGCTCACGACAACCGCAAGGCCGATCTGCTGGAGTGGGCGCGCTTCAACCGCGAAACGCTGTCCCGGCACGACCTTCTCGGCACCGGCACCACCGGAGCGATGGTCGCCGACGCGCTCGGTCTCCCCGTGCGGCGATTCCTCACCGGTCCTCTCGGCGGCGACCAGCAGGTCGGTGCGGCGATCGCGGAAGGCCGGATCGACCTGGTCATCTTCTTCTGGGACCCGCTCGAGCCCCAGCCGCACGACGTCGATGTGAAGGCGCTCCTTCGCATCGCGGTGGTGCACAACGTACCGATCGCATCGAATCGCGCAACAGCCGACTACATCATGTCGAGCTCGTTGATCGACGAGATCTATCCACGCTCGCTTGACGTCAAGGACCCCCCGAAGGCCACCTCGTAGGTTCGGCTCAACCCGTCCCGATCATGCGGGCAAGCGAGACGGGGTTGAACACGTGGAGCCGTCGTGGCGACGCCGAGAGCACCACCGTGTCGCCGACCTTCAGCGAGTTGTCCACGTCGACGATCGCGACAACGTCCCGGCCGCCGGAGCCGCCGTGGATGAGCACGTCGTTGCCGAGAAACTCGATCACGTCGAGATTGACGGTGACGTTGAGCCCCGGCCCGGTCACCGGGCCGACCTCGAGGTGCTCCGGACGGAAGCCGACGGTCACGCTGTCGAGGCCGCCGTCCCGCAGAAGCGCCGACATCGTGTCGTCCGGTCGCAGCTCGCTGCCATCACCCTTCAAGGTGACGACGCCGCCCTCGTTCGATACCGCGAGGTCGATGAAGTTCATCGACGGCGAACCGATGAAGCCGGCGACGAAGCGGTTGAGCGGCGTCTCGTACAGCTCCTTCGGCGTGCCGACCTGCTGGAGCACGCCCTCGTTGATGACGGCGATGCGGTCTCCCATCGTCATGGCTTCGACCTGGTCGTGTGTGACGTAGATCATCGTGGCCTCGAGCCGGGTGTGGATCCGCGCGATCTCCGCACGGGTCTGTACGCGCAGCTTTGCGTCGAGGTTGGAGAGTGGCTCGTCCATGAGGAAGACGGATGGCTCGCGGACGATCGCGCGGCCGAGCGCCACGCGCTGGCGCTGACCGCCCGAGAGCTGTCCCGGCTTGCGGTCGAGGAAGCGCTCGAGGTCCAGGATCTTGGCCGCGGCTTCCACCGCGGAGTCGATGTCGGCCTTCGGTGTCTTGCGGAGCTGCAGACCGAATGCCATGTTGTCGCGCACGCTCATGTGCGGGTACAGCGCATAGCTCTGGAACACCATGGCGATGTCGCGGTCCCGGGGCGGCAGGTTGTTCACGACGCGGTCCCCGATGCGAATCTCACCGCTGGTGATCTCCTCGAGACCCGCGATCATGCGGAGCGCCGTTGTCTTCCCGCATCCCGACGGCCCGACGAAGCAGATGAACTCACCGTCCTTGATGTCGATGTTCAGCTTGTTGACGGCGAGCGCTCCGCCGTCGTACCGCTTGGTGAGATCGTCGAGGACTACGCCGGCCATGACACGCTCCTCATTTGACCGCCCCGGCGAGCACGCCTCGGACGAAGTATCGCTGGAAGGCAAAGAACACGATCAGCGGAACGATGATCGAGATCATCGCACCGGTGGAGATGATCCAGTAGTTGGACGACAGGAAACGAGTCTGGCTGTACAGGTACAGGGTCAGCGTCTCGTGCGTGTTGTTCGCGAGAAACACCAGCGCCACGAGCAGATCGTTCCACACCCAGATGAACTGAAAGATCGCGAGTGATGCGGCCGCCGGGAGGCCAAGGGGCATGACCACCTTGCGAAAGAGCGTCCACTCCCCCGCGCCGTCGATCCGCCCGGCCTCGAGCAGGTCGTGCGGAATGCCCGTGTAGAAGTTGCGCATGAGGAAGATGCCGAAGGGAAGGCCGAAGGCGACGTGGAAGATGATCACCCCGACCACGCTGCCGAAGATCTTGACGCCGGTCGTGTCGCCGACGAAGTTGTACAGACTCGCCACGGGGATCAATGCCATCTGCAGCGGCAGGACGAGCATCGCGACGATCAGCAGGAACACCACCGTCCTGCCACGCCACCGCCCGAAGACGAGCGAGTACGCCGTCAGGCTCGCGATGACGGTCACGAGGATCGTCACCGGAATCGTGATCGCCAGTGAGGTTGTCAGCGAGTCGAGCACGCCGCCGGGCTGAAAGCCGGCCGAGAACAGCTTCTGGTAGTTGGAGAAGGTGAGCTGGGCAGGAGCGGTGAACACCGTCCACCATCCGGACTGCTCGAACGCGCTCTCCGGGCGCAACGAGATGATCGCAATCCCAACCGCAGGCACCAGCCAGAAGATGGCCACCGCTGCAAGAACGACGTTGATGACGATCCGCGACGGACGGAACCGGAATCGCCGCGCCGGCGCCACCTTGGCCGCAGGCAACGATGCAGCCTGCACAGCACTCATCCTCTGATCCTCTTGAGATTCATCAACATGGCCGGAACGACGAGCACGAAGAGGATCACCGCGAACGCGGCCGCGAGTCCCTGTCCATTGTTGCTCGCGAAGTCGTTGTAGATGTCGAGCGCGATGGTGCTCGCTCCGCCCTGGGACGAAGGTGTCGCCATGTTCAGGATGATGTCGAAGATCTTGAGGACGTTGATGAGCATGGTGACGAACACAACGACGAGGACGGGACGGAGCATCGGCACGGTGACACGACGCAATGTCTGCCATTCCGACGCACCGTCGATCTGCGCCGCCTCGAGCACTTCGCGATTCAGCGCCGCAAGTCCCGCGCCGATGACGACCATCGCGAAGCCGGCCCAGATCCAGAGGTACGCGATGATCATCGCGATGTCGACGATCGGCAGGCTGAGGATTGCCTGCAGGGTGGGATTGAGCGAGCTGGTGGGGGTGAGCGACTGCGTGCCGAGAAAGAAGATGCCGTTGAACCCTGCCTGAAAGTTGTTGGCCGTGATCTGGATGCGGTAGGCACTCGAGCCGACGCCTGCGAACGAGAAGCTCCCATCCGACGCCGTCGTCGTCTTCGCACCGACGGAACCGTCGGCGCTGAGCAGTGCGACGTGCAGCCCTGCTATTCCATCTTCATCGGTGAACACCTGGCCGCGCTCGGTCGGGTGAGATGGCGAGAAGTCACGCCACACCAGGCCAGTGATCGCACCGTTCGAGGACGTCGGAATCCGCGCCGTCGTCGCGTGGTTCTGTTGCAGCACCGTCGGGCTGATCCCCGTGAGACCGAGCTCGATGGTCCCTCCGGCGGTGACCGTCGACTTGCTTTGGAGCGTGCCTCCGGGTCCGGACTCGACACCTGTGGCGGCAAGCCCGCCAACACTCTCCCCCGCCGACGTGTCCACGGGATACAGACCTGGAGGATTGACGGCGTTGGCAACACCCTGCACAGCCGCATTCACAACGCCTGTGTGCGGATCGTTGAAGAAGATCGAGGCCCACGTGAGACCGGCGGCGGTGGCGCTGAAGACGAGCGGCATGAACACGATGGTCTTGAACGCGGTCCCCCAACGGATCCGCTCCGTGAGCACCGCGAACACCAAACCGAAGAAGGTGACGAGGAAGGGGAACACCACGACCCACACCACGTTGTTCTTGAGGGAGACGATCGTGTCTGTCGTCGAGAAGATCGCCTTGTAGTTCCCGAGCGCGATGAAGCGGGTTCCGGAGCCGTCGAACAGGCTGCGCACGATCGTCGCGATGAACGGATACACCACGATGACCAGCAGCCAGACGGCGCCCGGGAGGAGGAAGAGCAGGGAACCGAGGTGGCTCTTCCAGCCGCCTCCGACCGGCGAGCCGATGGTCGGAACGACGTCCTGTTTCGGCTCAGCCGGGAGAACGTCCACTGTCGGATCGGCAACGCTCACGCAACAGTCCTCAGCACAGTTGGCCCGTGATGCTAGTCCCGCTGACCGTCGAAGGCAACCGGGTAATTTGTCGGAGGTCCGAACGTCCAGCCTGAGAATGCTGCCCGGCGGTATCCCCCGTTAGGGTGAGTCGCAACTCGAGCGGTTGCGTTTCGAGTGCATCTGGAGTACATAGTCCTCGACGCGGTGATTTGTAAGGAGAGCGGGTCCCTGTGGGTTCGCCTCTCCGTAGAGGAGAACCTATGACGCAGGTCAGCACACTGGGAAAGCTGGCGGTCGTGACTGCCGGCGTGCTCGGAATCGCGACGGCGTGCGGCTCGACGAGCACGACGCCGCCGGCGAGCTCGAGCGGCTCATCGAGCAGCAAGATCGGCGGCTCGGTCACCGTGTGGGGCGAGTGGACGGCACAGGAGCAGCAGGATTTCCTCGCCGCGCTCGTTCCGTTCAAACAGCAAACAGGCATCACCGTCAACTACTCGGGCAAGGGCAGCAACATGGACACCGCGTTGAACTCCGCGGTCTCCGGTGGTTCACCTCCTGATATCGCGTTCGTCCCCGACCCAGGTACGCTCGACACGCTCGCCAAGAATGGGAAGGTCAAGGACCTGACGAGCCTGCTCGGCAACCTGACGTCGAACTTCGGTGCTGCATGGAACACGCTTGCGAGCTACAGCGGCAAGCAGTACGGCGTGTGGTTCAAGGGCGCGAACAAGAACACCATCTGGTACAACCCCGCACTCTTCACCGAGGCCGGCATCAGCACACCGCCCACCACGTGGGAGCAGTTGCTCACCGATGCCGGTCAGTTGAAGGCCGCCGGTGTCACGCCGTTCTCGCTGTGCACCGATGTCGGCTGGCCCGTCGCGGACTTCTGGCAGAACGTCTACCTGAAGACCGCCGGTGCTGACGCGTACAACAAGCTTGCGACACACGCGCTGAAGTGGACGGATCCCACGGTGACCACCGCGTTCACGACGCTGGGGCAGCTGTTCGGCAACACGTCGTACCTCCTCGGAGGCCTGAACGGCGCGCTCGCCAACTCCTACCCGCTGTGCGTCGACAAGGTGTTCCCGAAGCCGGGATCGCAGCCGCAGGCGGCAATGGTCTTCGAGGGTGACTTCGTGGTCAGCGAGATCACAGGCAACTCCTCGAACTACGCAGCGGGGACGACCGGATCCGGCGGCGCGGCCTGCACCACCGATGCGAGCAAGACGCCGTGCTACGACTTCTTCCCGTTCCCCGCGCCGTCAGCGGACAGCGCCAACCAGAATGCGGTGCAGGGCGCCGGCGACGTCGGCATGATGCTCAACGACACAGCGCAGGCCGAAGCGCTGATCAAGTACATCGCCGGACCTGAGCCCGGATCGATCTGGGCGAATGCCGGTGGGTTTGCCTCGCCGAACAACAAGGTGACCGGAGACTCGTACCCGGACCCGGTCTCGAAGGCCGATGCGGCAGCGCTGGTGGGCGCGACCAGCTTCGTCTTCAGCCTCGACGACCTGCAGGGCAGCTGGGAGCCGATGATGTGGGCCGACCTGCTGAACTTCCTGAAGAACCCGACGAGCTCGAACATCTCCACCATCGAGGCGACGATGGACCAGCAGGCCACATCGGCCCTGGGCCACTAGCTTCGCACCACCGTGTCATGAGGACCAGCCCGACCGGGTCACCGGTCGGGCTGGTCACGTGAGTCGGCGCACTTTCGGGACAACGTCGTGAACGGCATCTTCTCGATGCTCGGTGAACGCTCGTGGCAGCGATACATCCAGATCTGCGCTTGAACGCTCGGCGCGTGCGATCGCGGTCGAGGTTCAGCGCGTTGCTGCTGCTGACGGCGGTCGCGCTTCCGGGCTGCGGCGGCGCGGCAGCCGCGCCGGTGACGGCGCAGCCGACAACGCTGCCGACGAGCAAGCGATCGCGTCGGGATCCGGCGACGACTGGAACGTTCCCGGGCAACCGCTCTTCGGTGGCGGTGCGGTGCCGGCCGGTGCTCCGAACGACGTCGCGTTCCTTTCCACGGTCATCAGCACGCTGCGGGCGGATCTCTGCATCGATGCATCGGCGTATACGCGACGGGCTTTTCCGGCGGTGCGCGCGTGGCGGTCAACTTGGCTGTGATCTGTCGCGAGTCGTCGCTGCGATCGCTCCGTCAGTGGTCTGCGCCTCCCCGCACCGTGTCCATCGACGCGTCCGGTGCCAGTGCTCACCGTGCACGGCACCGCGGACCCGATCGACCCGTACAACGGCGACGGACAGGCGTACTGGATCTACAGCGTTCCTGAGGCGGCACAACGATGGGCCGCACATGACGATTGCGATGCGACCCCCGTGCGCACCGACCCGGCACCCGGCGCCGCGCTGACTGCATACGGCAGCTGTGCGGGCGGCGCCGACGTGGAGCTGTACACGATCGCAGGCGAAGGACACGAATGGCCGGGCGGCCCGACGCTCCCGGCGATTGACACCGACGTGCTCGGTCCGCAGTCGAACGCCGTGGATGCGGATGCGCTCATGTGGCAGTTCTTCAGCGCGCATCCGCTCCCACCACCGGCGGCCGGCCGGGACCCTCGAATCTCGGGGGGCAACCCCAGCCGAGCGACCACGTGAGTCCCGTGCGATCCGCCGCCGTGGTATGACCTGTCCATGTCGTCCGTGCAGCGTCCGTCGCTGGCGCTCTTCATGAGCGAGCCCGGCCGCGCCCTGGCCGACTACGGCGCGATGCTCGCAACGTCACCTGCCTTCCTCTTCGCGCCGCGCGGCGACGGCCATCCGGTGCTCGTCATGCCGGGTCTGCTCGCGGAGGATGCCTCCACCGCCATCCTCCGCTTCTACCTGCGATCGATCGGCCATGAGGTGAGCGGCTGGCGTCTCGGTCGAAACCTCGGCCCCACGCCGGAGATCATGGGTGGCATGACCACGCGGCTCGACGAGCTGTACGCGTCCTCCGGGAGGGCCGTCAGCCTCGTCGGCTGGAGCCTCGGCGGCATCTTCGCCCGGGAGCTCGCGCGCTCACGACCGAAGCGCATCCGCCAGGTCATCACCCTCGGCAGCCCCTTCGGGCTCGACGACATCCGTCACAGTCGCGGCGACGGCGTCTATCAACGATTGTCCGGCCGGCACGTCAACGACGGCTCTCTGCCGGCGCACTGGGACCTACGCCGTCCGATCCCCGTCCCGACGACTGCCGTGTACTCGCGTCACGACGGTGTGGTGCCGTGGGAGGCATGCATCAACACCCCGGGACCGCGATGCGAGAACGTCGCGGTGTACGGCAGCCATCTCGGGCTCGGCCACAACCCCGCCGTACTGTGGGTGCTCGCGGACCGTCTCGCGCAGGCCGAGGGTGCGTGGCACCCGTTCCGTCCGCCGTCGATCGCGCGTCATCTCTTCCCGGATCGGGCGGCCGAAGCCTGACGCGGCCGCCGCGGCGCCGCACGCTTCCGTGGATGTGACGCCGGGTGTGGCCGCCCGCCTGCGGCGTCGACCAGCTCGCGCATCCCCGCTTCGATGCCATCCCGGAGGACGTCGATGTCGGCGACCGTGTCGTAGTCGCCGGTGATCCCGAAGAAGAGCCTCCCGCAGTACGAGAAGATCGCAATGCTGATGCGAACGCTGCCCATGATCGGGACGTACGGATACGAGTAGACCATCTGTCGCCCGGCGACGTAGAGCGGGGACTGCGGACCGGGGACGTTGGTGGTGACCGTCTGCAACGCGCGCTGTGGGGTGCGCGCCGCCAGGCGCGAACCGAGCGCCAGCAGCATCGGCGGCGCGAACCCGGCAAGGCGTACCAATGCGTCCCCGGCCACCGCCTGCTTCGACTCCTTGAGCACCGAGAGCTGTGCGGAGATCGAAGCAAGACGTTCGGCGGGGTCGTCGATGGAGACCGGCAGGCCTGGGAACATGGCGGACACGCGATTGTTGAGCGTGCCCCGCTCGTGATCCCCGCGAACAGAGACCGGAACAAGCGTGCGTACCACCCGGTTCGAGAGATCCTCGCCGCGATGCTCGAGGAGCGCGCGGAATCCCGCGGTGATCGACGCGAGCACGACATCGTTGGCCGTCCCGCCCAATGCCCGGCGGACGAGCTTCACGTCATCGAAGCTCGCCTCCGCCCAGCTCCAGCGGCGGTGCGGACCGATCGGACCGTTCAGCGATGTGGCGGACTTCCTCCCCCACTCGGACAGGGAGCGGACGAGCGTCGAGGCCTGAGCGATCCGGGTCATCGGAGCGGCCGTGAGCTGCAGCACGCCGGAGACGTTGCGAAGGCTGCCGAGCGGATCGGCGACGGTTCGGAGTGCGCCCTCAAGCGCCAGTCTGAGCGCTCCCGGCTCGGGATCCGGGAACCATTCCTCGGCCGGCGCGGGGTCGGGCGCCGCATCGGTCGTGTCGAACAGCACCGTCAGCAGGTCGGTGGCTGCGACGCCGTCGACCATGCAGTGGTGGACTTTCGAGATGACGGCCCAGCGACCGTGCTGGAGACCCTCCACCATCCACAGCTCCCAGAGCGGCTTGCTGCGGTCGAGCATCTGCGCGAAGACGCGCCCGGCGATGTTGCGCAGCTCGTCGCGTCCCCCGGGCGGCGGAACCGCCGTGTGACGGATGTGGTACAGGATCTGAAAGTGCGGATCGTCGACCCACACCGGCCGGCCCAGCCCGCCGGGCGCGAAGCGCACCTTCTGCCGGTACCGCGGCACGAGCGGCAGCTTCGCAGCGATGAGCCGGACCAGGTCACCGTATTCCGGGGGCGGCCCTTCGAGGACAGCGACGGACCCGATGTGCATCGGGTTGTTCCCGTCCTCGACGTCGAGGAACGTCGCGTCCTGCACGCTGAGCACGTCCACGTCGGGTTCCTCCATCCAGCCGCACCGGAAGTTGATCGCGGCGAGACCCCCGCGATAGGGTGCGATCATCACCGATTGGAGCGAGGAACGTCAGGTGCAGGAACTCCCGTGAGCGAACGTCAGGCGCGCCCCGTTGCGGGACGCTGTCTCCCGGTCGCCATCGCACTGATGGTGCTTGGGCTTTCGGCGTGCGGGCAATCGAGCTCCGCGACCGCGCATCCTGCCACGACCGCCGCTGAGCTGAAGTCGTACCTCGCCACCATCGAGCCCATCCGGCTGGGAGTCAACGAGCTCCTCAACAACGCGGACCCCATCATCGCCGGGTTCAAGGACAAGAAGCTCACGGACGCACAGGCATCCGCGCAGATGGGCGCGCTCGAGGAGAGCTTTGCCACCTATACGGTCGAGGTCAATGCGCTGCATCCGGCCGATTCGACGCTTGCGGAGATCAACGCCCCCTACGCCCACACCTTCATCCTCGAGGACTCGTACCTGAACGCTCTTGTCAACGGGCTCGCCGAGGACAACTTCGACAGCCTGCCCGACACGCAGTCCGATCAGCGCGCCGCGATCATCGAGTGGCGAGTGCAACTCGAGGTGCTGGCACAGCGACTCCACGTGACGTTGCCGGCGGACCTGCAGCAGGCCGGACGCGGGGAGATTGCCCCGTCGGTATCGGGAGCCAGCTGACCTTCAGCGCACCGCGCGCGATTTCCCGGGTCGTTCGCTGCAGGGAATGCATTGCGCGGCCCACGGCACCGCGTCGAGCCGCTCGACGGGAATCGCCTTGCCACAGCTGACACATCGCCCGTACGTTCCGGCGTCGACCCGCTCCAGCGCCTGGTTGATGTCCGCAACGGTTGCGTAGATGGTGCGCGCCTGGTACGCGTCGGTCATCCGCTCCACGGCGTAACTGGTGGCGTCACCGATGCGCTTCCCGAATCCAAGATTCGCGATCTCGGCCGGGTCGTGCAGCCCGAGTTGCTCGACCTTGGCGACGATCTCCGCGCGCTTCTGCTCCAGCAGCGCACGCGTTTCGTCGCTCGACGGCGGGCGATCCACTACCCGGACCCGCAGGTCGCGCAGCGACTCATCGCTTGAAGGGTACCCCGGTCACGGACCGGCCGATGCCACGGCCGGCCGGTCCGTTCGGGTCGATCGCGAGAACTACGCTGCGGCCGCGCTCGCTGCGAAGCGCCCGAGGAGCGCCGGCCAACCGCCACCCTCGTCGGAGATCGCCGACAGCAGCTGCGGCCAGCTCCCGCCCACTCGATCGAGGTTCGAGTGCGCGAGCTCGACGCGGGTCGAGCCGGGCCCCTCAGCGATGAACCGGACGTCGACGCGGCTCGCGTTGTCCGGGTCAGGGTCGTACTCGAACTGCGCGTTCAGGTGCCAGGACAGCGCGATCGCGCGCGGCGGATCCCATGCCAGCACGCGGCCCCAGTCGCACTCGGTGCCGTCGACACAGCGCTCGAACCAACGCCCCCCGACAGCGCCTTCGAGCACGACCTCCGCGAGATCCGCCTGGAGGATGTGATGGGCACGTGGCCACCAGCTGTCGAATCCGGCTGTGAACACGCTGAACGCGCGGTCGATCGGCGCCTGGACTGTGATCGCAGTCCGGAATGCGGCCTCGGTGGTGCTGGTCATGTCGTTTCCTCCTGTGCCTCGACAACTGCTTTGAACGATTGCAATGCCGGATTCCAGAGCGACGCGAGCCACACCTGGAGCGTTCTGATGCCCTCGGGGTCGATCTCGTACAGGCGGCGAGCGCCTGACGGACGGTCGAGAACGAGGCCGGCAGCCTTGAGCACCCGGAGGTGCTGGGAGACGGCGGGCCGACTGATCGGGAGCCGGTTCGCGAGAACGCCGACGGGCATCGGACCCGCGGCGAGCGCTTCGAAGATGCCCCGTCGAGATGGATCGCCGAGGGCGTCGAGCACCTGCGATTGGTTCGTCATCACTTACCGTAAGTTACCACTTACGTGATGGCAGCGTCAACCGATCGAAACGAGCCCGCAAGTGATCCGCCGGATATGGCGATTCTCTGCCGGAAAGCGACCAATCCGTTGTCAACGGAACCGCAGCGAGACAGCACACTCGTCGGGTGCGTGCCGCTGTCGCAGATCTGCGCCTTGACGTTCTGACGCAACTTGGACACCGCCTCCCGCGGACCCGAAGCCCCGAGGAGGCAGCGACCGAGGTCGTCACGGCGCTTGCGGCACTCGAGGTCGCGGCCATCGTCAGCGCAGTCGAGTCGGACATCGCCGTCGTCGCGGCGATGCATTCGCCGCCAGCCCTCAACCTGCGCCTCTCGCCCCAGATGGCCGCAAGCGTCGTCGGGATGCGCCTCCCACTGGACGGGGTCGAATCGCTTCGCCAGCCGGTGCGCCTGCGCAAGCTCTACTACGGGTCCGCCGATGCCGCCGCCACGTTGCGCCGGCTCACCACCGACTCTGCGCTCGCCAAAGCGCTCCCCAACGCGGCAGACGAGCGCTCGGTGCTCGCGGTTCCGGTCACCTGCCGCGACCGCGTGGTTGCCGTCCTCAGCGTCTGGGGTCCCGGCTGCACCCCAGCACTCGGTCCGATCCTGGAGGTCGTTGCGGCGATGCTTGCAGCGGCCTGGTCAACCGAGGCTCAGCCGGCCATCGGCCGCTTCGATGCGCAGCCGTCGGCCACCCCGGACACGGAGCTTCGCGGCATCATCGACTCGCTCCTCTGCGGAGGCGGGATCGTCTCGGCGCTGCAGCCGATCGTCCGTCTCGTCAACGAGACGGTCATCGGCTACGAGGCCCTCGCCCGCTACCCACCACTGCCCCGCATTCGAACGCCTGACGAGCTGTTCGCGTCGGCCGCATCCCTCAACATGCAGAGCGCCGTGGACCTCGCCTGTGTCAGCGCGGCGTTGCACGCGGCGTCGAATATCGGCGACGCCGATCTGTTCGTCAATGTGCTCATCGGCACGCTCGTCGATCAGCGTGGGGTCGCCGCACTCGACAAGGCGGTGCATGACGCGCGCGTCGACCCTGCATCCATCGTTCTCGAGTTCAGCGAACGCGAGCCGGTCCCCGACCTCGCGCTGCTGCAGCGGATCGCCGCGGAGCTTCGTGCGCGCGGGTTCCGCATCGCGGTCGACGACGCCGGCGCGGGGCACGCGAGCATGCGTGTCATCGCCGAGTTGCGCCCCGAGTTCATCAAGGTCGACCGCTCGCTCATCCAGGCTGTCGACGCAGACAGGGCGCGGCGCGCGCTCGTCGTCGCATTGCTGTCGTTCAGCGGGCATATCGGGGCGCGCGTCATCGCCGAAGGCATCGAGACCGTTCGTGAACGCGAGACGTTGCAGTCGCTCGGCGTGCAGTTCGGGCAGGGATGGCTGATCGGCCGCCCCGTGCTCATGCACTCCCTCGACGGCAACACCGAAGAGGTCGTGGATCCCACGTGGTTCGCGCGCCGCCCGGTGTCGCCGACGCGTGTCGCACTCAACGACGCACCCGAAGCCGAACCGCTCCCAGCCCATCCCATGCGTTCGAATCCCGGCAAGCGCGGTCTTGCGCGCGCGCTGAGTGACGCCGCGCTCGCGCTGCAGAGCGAACACGATCCGATGCGCATCCTCGGCGTCATGGCCGACCAGATGAGCCGCGTCGTGCAGGTCACCGAGATGGCGATCTTCGTCGCCGACTACGAGACGTTCCGCCTCGTTCCGGTGCTCGCGACGGGAGTTGACGCCGACGAGATCCTCGCTGACAGCATGTCGCTCGACGCCGGGATCACCGGCTGGGCGTTCGCGAAAGGAACGCCGCAGAACATCCCGGACACGTCGAAGCATCCTCTTGCCCGTCAGATCCCCGGCACCGCATACGTCGAGGAATCGTTGCTGCTCGTCCCGCTCGTGGCAACCGAGCACAAGCTGGGGATCATCAACTGCTGGCGTCTCGGCATCGGCCAGTTCAGCGACCGCGAGCTCGAAGCCGCGTCGCTCTTCGCACACGTCGCCGCATCTGCGTGGCGAAACGCGCAGCTGTACGTCGAGCTCGTCAACGCCGCGATGACGGATCCGCTGACCCGTCTCTACAACAGCCGCTGGCTGCGCGACACCGGTGAGCGCGACCTGGCGCGCGCCGAGCGCAATGGCAAGCCACTGTCCCTCCTGCTCGTCGACCTCGATCACTTCAAGGCGGTGAACGACAGCAGCGGCCACGCGATCGGTGACCTGCTGCTGCAACGCGTGGCGACGCAGCTCAGGACCACGGTCCGCGGCGCCGACGCGGTTGTCCGCCTCGGCGGCGAGGAGTTCGTCATCCTCCTTCCCGAGTGCGACGCGGATGCTGCCCTGCAGGTGGCAGAAGCCGTCCGCGCGGCTGTGCGCGATGTCACGGTGCCCGAGGGATGCAGCCTCGACCAGCTCACCGCGTCGGTCGGGGTCGCGACGTACCCCGATCACGGCCGTGGCCTGGACCAGTTGCTCGGCGCAGCGGACCGCGCGATGTATGCCGCCAAACACGAGGGACGCGATCGCTCGGTACGGGCGCTTCCGCTCATTGAGAGCCGCAAGATCATCACGCTGCCGCGCCGCCGCACGCCACGGACACCGACGAAGATCGTCTCCGGAAGCTGACCTCAGGGGATGTCCCGACGGATCGTGAAGATCCATCCGGACACCGCGAACAGCACTCCCCATGCGAGGAGCACGACACCTCCTGCCCACGGCGCGAGCAACGTCGACGTGGAGCGTCCTGCGCCCGTGATCGCACTGGCTGCGGCGCCCGGAAGGTACGGGTAGACACTCTTGACCACCGGAATGATCTGGATGAGCGGCTCGAGCACGAAGAGATACGCGAGCGCTCCGATCACCGCGGTGATCTGATTGCGGATGAGCACTCCGATGCCGATGCCGACGACGGCAAAGATCGCGATCACCACGATTGCACTCAGCAGGGACTCGAGCACGCCGCCGTCGATCCAGTGGATCGTGTCGCCCTTGGCGCCGAGCCACGGGACCATGATCGCCGCAGTCAAGAGCGCGCACACGATCCCGTAGACGATCCCGACGACTGCGGCGACGAGCATCTTGGCCACGATCACGTAGCCACGTCGCGGTTCCGTGAGGAACGTCGGGCGCGACGTGAAGTGGCGGAACTCGGTGGTGATCAGGATGATCCCGACGACGATGGAGAACAGGTAGGCGCTGCTGGCCGATGCGGCGATCGACTTCTGCACCGACGGGTCGCTGAGCGGGAGCTGGACGCCGCCACGGACACCGTTGCTCGCGATCTGTGCCACCACCCCGAGCGCGGCGAGCGCCATCGCCCCGAGCAGCATGCCCCAGCCGAGCTTGATGGTCGTGACCTTGCGCCACTCCGCGCGCAGCAGCCGGGTCACGCCTCCGGCCTCGGCGTGTCCGGGGTGTCGGCGGTGAGGCGAAGAAACGTCTCCTCGAGGCCGGAGCTGCCGCTGCGCAACTCGTGGATCTCGACATGTGCCTCCCATGCCGCGTGGCCGACGGACTCGGGCGTCAACCCGGCGCCGCCGACGGCCACCGAGCCATCCTGGCGCGGCGTGAGCGTCGCATGGAGTGGGGCGAGCGCGGCGCCGAGCGCGTCCGGTGTCGGCGTGCGCACGACGACCCCGGCACTCGCGCCTTCAAGGTCGCCGAGGCCCCCTGCATAGATGAGCCGGCCTTTGGCGATGATCACCACCCGGTCGACGGTCTGCTCGACCTCGGAGAGCACATGGCTCGAGATAAGGACGGTGCGGCCGTCGACATCCGCGAAATAGCGGAGCAGACCGCGCAGCCAGACGATCCCCTCCGGATCGAGACCGTTCGCGGGTTCGTCGAGGAGCAGGACGCGTGGGTTGCCGATGAGCGCCGTCGCGAGGCCGAGACGCTGCCGCATGCCGAGTGAGAACCCGCGAACCGGGTATCGGCCGGCCTGGGTGAGCCCGACCATCTCGAGCACCTCATCCGCGCGCGTGTCGGGCACACCGGCTGCCGCGCAGAAGACACGAAGATGGTTGCGGGCCGAGCGGCCCGGGTAGAAGCTCGTTGCCTCGAGGACTGCGCCCACCGTGCGTCCCGGAGCGGGAAGGTGAGCGTAGGCGACACCGTTGATCGTGCCCGTCCCCGCGGTTGGCGTCGCGAGCCCGAGGATCATCCGGAGGGTCGTCGTCTTCCCCGCACCGTTGGGTCCGAGGAATCCGGTGACCGATCCCGGCTCGACGGTGAAGCTCAGGTCCTCGACCGCCTTCACCTCGCCGAACACCTTGGTGAGCCCGGAGGCCACGATGCGGCCCTCGACGCCGGGGGTCTCGGTGGCCGTGCTCAGCGCGAAGCGACCTCCGCGCTGAAGTGGACGTGTGCCCAGTCTCCGAGCGCGACGAGTGCCGGACGCAACGCCTCACCACTCGGCGTCAACCGGTAGAGCGAGGCGATCGGTGGCCCCTCGAGCACCTCGCGAGTGACCAGTCCGGCGTCCTTGAGCTCGGAGAGTCGCGCCGAGAGCATGCTCTCGGTGATCCCGGGGATCGCTCTCACGATCTCGGCAAACCGCGCTGGACGCTCCAGGAGCACGCCGATGACGAGCCCTGTCCAGCGCTTGCCCAGCACGCCGAACACCGATGTCAACGCCGCGTCACAACGGATTGCGGCCGCCTCGCACAACTCACCCATCGCGGGTCATCGTACTGCCTGGTTTCGCCCACCGGACGGGAACGCGCGCGACCGGCGTGACGCAGCAGTCGTGGCCGTACCTCCGTACGACGATCGGTGTTGGCGGAAACAATGTTGTTGCGACCGACATCTAAGTGCGTCAGCGAACAGACCCCGGACCGAGACTCCAGCACGCTGTACCGCAGGCGGGTCTTCTGCTCAGCCAACTGCAAGGAGATCCCAGGCGTGTCAGTTCCGCAGCCCGGTCCGGTACCCGCCTTCCCGCCTCGCGAACACTCCCGCGGCGGGGAGCGTGAGCACGTGCGTCTCATTGTCGGTCGCAGGCACCATCCGCCCCTCGCGTCAGCCACGACCGGCGACTCGCTGCTGATCGCCACGCTCTCACTCTTCAACGAGTCGGACGACATCGACGCAACGCTCCAGACGTGTCTCGGACTCCTGACTGCCGGGACCCATGCCGCAGTCGGTGAGATCTGGCTGCGCGCCGGCGAAGCCCGCGACGTCGCCCTCCGGTACACGTCGTCCGACTGCTCGCCGGCGATGCTGGCATTCGAAGCGCGGGGAAGGGCACTCGGCCTGGGGCCGGGCCCCGCGATGGTGAACCGCGTCCTCCGGACCGGTCGAGCAGCGTCGGGGGCTTCCACCGTCGCCGACAGCTGGGGCGGTCGTGCCGACGAGGCGTCGGCCGCGGACATCCATGGCGTGACGACGTTCCCCATCCGGGCAAGGAGTGGCGTCATCGGGGTTCTGGCACTGTATAGGGAAGCAACGGCCCGCCCCCACAACAGCGTGATCGACGCGATCCCGGTGATTTGCCATCACATGGGCAGGTTCCTCGAACGCGTGCGTGCCGAGGGAGCGATTCACGACGCGGCCATGGAGCTCTCCGCACTTGCGTCGACCGATGCCCTCACAGGGCTCAAGAACCGGCGCGAGTTCGACAGAGCGCTCCGTACGATCCCGCGCCTCCCCTTCACCATCCTGTCACTGGACGTCGACCGTCTCAAGGAGATCAACGACCACGAGGGGCACTCAGCCGGCGACGCGCTGCTCCGCGTGGTCGGACACACGCTCGGGCTCCTCGTCCGCGGGTGGGACATCATGGCGCGAGTCGGCGGCGATGAGTTCGCGGCCCTGCTCCCCGAGGTCGGCGTCTTCGGCGCCAATCTCGTTGCAGAGCGCATGCGACTCGCGATGCATTCCCTGCAGCTCGCCACCGGGCCGGTGCGAATCACCGTCGGGTGGAGCGCGGCGCCCGCCGGCTCCGATCCGGTCTCCGTCTGGCAGCGAGCCGACGAGTCCCTGTACAAGGCCAAGCGCGCAGGCGGCGACCAGGTTGTCGGGGCCTCGTATGAAGGCGGCGAGGCAGGCGACATCGCCGAGCGCTCGTACTCGGATGTCGTCACCCGCATCCTCGACGGCGGGCCGCTGACGACCATGTTCCAGCCGATCGTCGATCTCTCCGACGGCGTTGTGATGGGATACGAGGCGCTCACGCGTCCTGAGGGATTCGCCGCGATGGACTCGGTCGAGGCGGTGTTCGAGGCCGCACGCACCGGAGGGCAGATCCGCGACCTCGACTGGGTCTGCCGCAAACATGCCGTCGAGGAGGCGCGGACTCTCCCCCCGGACGTGCCGCTCTTCCTGAACATCAGTGCGGCCGCGCTCATGGACCCGGTCCATGGTGTCGATCAGTTGTTGTTGCTGCTGAAGGCTGTCGATCGTGATCCGGACACCGTCGTCCTCGAGATCACCGAGCACGAGCGGATTCGCGACTACGATGCGCTCGCCCGCGTCCTCGCCTCGTACCGCGCGGAGGGCATCCGCTTCGCACTCGACGACGTGGGCGAGGGCCATTCGACGCTCGAACTGCTCGCAGCCTCCTCGAGCGAGTATCTCAAGCTGGGACGGAGCCTCACGATGACGTCGACGCGCGTCGGTTCCAGGGCGGCGATGGACGCGACGATGGCGTTCGCGCGAGTGAGCGGCGCCGTTGTCATTGCCGAGGGTGTCGAGAACGAGTTCGTCGCAGACCTGATGAAAGCAGGCGGCATCCGCCTCGCCCAGGGCTTCGGGCTGGGCCGGCCCACCATCGCGAGCGACGTCGAGGACGTTGCCACCGCCCTGACTGACCGGGCCGCACTCAGTGCGCTCAGGCCGCGCGCCGCATCCGCTCAGCTCGCGGGCTGAACCAGCTCGAGTTCCTCAAGGAGCGCGGCACTGGCGAGCACGAACTCAGCGTCGACTCTGTCGATGAGCCGCGCGTCCTCGGCGGCGTCAGCCCCGCCGGCACGGGACTGCAGCTCACCGCAGCGCGCGGCGAGCGTTGCGGCCCCGAAGCTGCTTGCGCTGCCTTTGAGGCTGTGGGCCAGCTTCATCATGGCGCTGGTGTCCTTGGTCTCCTGCGCCGTCCGAAGTCCCGTGATGCGAGCCGCGCCATCCCTGAGGAAGAGCCTGATGAGCCTGTCGAACTCCTCGGCACCGAGCCCGCGGAGACCCTCGACGTATGTCTGGTCCAGCAGCAGAGCCGCGGGATCCACCTGCTCGCGAGCAACTCCGCCACTCGCGCTGTGATCGACCCATCTCGTGATCGTCGCCGCAAGTGCGGCGGCGCTGACCGGCTTGCTAAGGCCAGGGCTATTTCTTCTCACGCCCGGCTCCCGCTGGCGGAGACGTTCGGGGCCGCGTCGGGCGGTTCAGGCGGAAGATATGGCTCGTAGCGTCGGCCTCCCCGTCACCGAGAACCTGCGCACATCGCTTCGCGCCTGCAAGCGCGAATGTGAATCACTGAGGCGCGCATTGCATGATCGCGACGCACTTCTCAACCAGCTGTCGGGCATTCAGCGCTCACTTTCGCAACGAGCGCCGTTGCAGGAGATCCTCGATGCGATCGTCAACGCGGCGATCGAGCTCATCGGCGACGAGACCGTGAACCTCCGATTGCTCG
>Ga0307373_10000938_pt1 | contig 55560 bp, 60 predicted proteins | sample OX2MG_FD_202534 | JGI IMG/M metagenome (GOLD analysis project Ga0307373, IMG submission 202534) | Soil microbial communities from Risofladan, Vaasa, Finland - OX-2 | ecosystem: Environmental > Terrestrial > Soil > Coastal area > Acid sulfate soil | place: Finland: Risofladan, Vaasa | collected... | reverse complement strand
AGCACGACTTTGCCGTGCGTCGAGTTGATAACGCCCGCCGCCGAGGCGTACCAAGCCGCCGCGGCCGTCGCCAGACCGGTGTAGCCACCGATGTGAACGATGGTGGTGTGCCCCGCGCCCCAGTTCCCTATCGTCAGGAAAATAAAGGTGATCGACAGCAGAACGAAGACCGTCAGCACCGCCGTGTTGACCTTCGTCGCCGCTACCGTCATGTACAGGGTGAAAATCGTCCAACCGAGTAGGAAAATAGCCACCGTGTCGGTGCCACCCCCCGGAAGGCCGAACTTTACGATTGCGTAGAAAGACAGCCAAAACGCGCCGTACGACGTGAACGCCAACGCCGCAAAGGTGTTCTTACGCACGAACTCCCACATGCCTGCAAGTAGCTGCGCTGCCCCTCCGTAGAAGAACGCCAGAGCGAGCGCTGATTCGAGACCCGCACCCTTCCACAAGTTGGCGTTCGCACTGCTAAGGCAGAACGTCGTCATGGCGAATCCGGCCAGTCCTAAAGGACCCGGATCCGCAACTTTCTCATCAGCCATGAACTTCCCCCCACTAAAGGATCACTTCAAGTCACCGAGATGGTGACCCGTAGATGATTTAACACCTCTGAACACTTGTTTCGCCGGATTTCCTGACTTTTTGTGACGTGATTCACAAGGAGAGGAGCTTTACCCCGTGGAAAACGCTGCGATTACACCGCGCACGGGCGAAAGTTCCTCTCTAACAATTTTTCTTCCACGCGCGTTCCTCAGTCGATCGCGTCACGAAAAGACCGCACGAACGCCTCGACGTCCGCGGGCGTGGCGCCGTCGAGAACGATCTTGACGAGCGCCGATCCCACGATGACGCCGTCACTGAACGCCGCCGCCAGCGCGGCTTGGCCCGGCGTCGAGATGCCGATGCCGACGTAGACCGGCACGTCCGTTACCTCGCGAAGCGACGACACCACGCGGGCGCCCTCCCCCACGTCGCTCGCGACTCCGGTGACCGCCATGTGAGCAGACGCGTAGACGAAACCCTGCGAGCGCCACGCGACGTCGCGAAGACGCGACGGTGGCGTCGAGGGCGCCACCAGAAAGACCGTGGCCACGTCGCTCGCGTCGCAGGCCGCGCGCCACTCGTCGGACTCTTCGAGCGACAGATCGGGCACGATGGCGCCGCTAACGCCCGCTTCACTCAGTCGCCCCGCCGCCCGGCTCAATCCGTAGTGGAGAAAGATGTTGTAGTAGGTCATCGCGAGTAGCGGGATCTCCGTCTCGAGCGACGCCAATTCGTGACAGACGGACTCGAGCGTGGTGCCACGTTCCAGCGACCGCAGGGCGCCCTCCTGGATGACGACCCCGTCCATCATGGGATCGGAGAAGGGAACGCCAATTTCGATCGCGTCCGCACCACCGAGCACCGCGGCCTCGACGTGGCGCGTCCAGTCGGGGGTCGCGCCGGCGACGAAGTACGGCACGAGCGCCTTGCGGCCGTGGTCGCGAACGTGGCGAAGCGTCACCTCGAGAGACTTCACGTTTCACCGCGCAGCATGGACCGAACCTGGGCGACGTCCTTGTCGCCACGTCCAGAGAGGTTCAACAGCACCGTCGATCCAAGTGGCAACAGACCTCCGGCCTCTTTGGCGATCCAAGCGACGGCGTGCGCCGTTTCGAGAGCGGGAATGATGCCCTCACTTTCACTGAGCAGCGAGAGTGCGCCGAGCACCTCGTCGTCGCCAATCGCGTAGTACTCGGCGCGCTCGGTGGCGGCGAGGTGGGCGTGCTCTGGCCCAATGCCCGGGTAGTCGAGTCCCGCCGAAATCGAGTGGGCCTCTTCGATCTGTCCGAACTCGTCCTGGAGCAGCAGTGAACGCATGCCGTGCAGCACCCCCGGAGAGCCACTCCGCACGGCAGCGCCGCCCGCTGCCTCCACGCCGACCAGGCGCGCGTCACTCTGGGCGAAGCCCGCGAACACGCCCGCGGCGTTCGACCCTCCCCCAACGCACGCGACGACCGCGTCGGGCACGCCCGCGCCAAGCTCGTGGAGTTGCCAGGCGGCCTCAATCCCGATGATGCTCTGAAACTCTCGTACCATCCAGGGAAAAGGGTGCGGCCCCATTACCGAACCGAGACAGTAGTGCGTGTCCGCTACGCAGGTCACCCACTCGCGCATCGCTTCGTTGACCGCGTCCTTGAGCGTTTTGGATCCCGACCTAACGGGCACGACCGTGGCGCCCAAGAGTTCCATTCGAAACACGTTCAACTCTTGGCGCTTGGTGTCGACCTCGCCCATGAAGACCGTGCACGACAGGCCGAGTCGAGCGGCCGCGGTGGCGGTGGCGACGCCGTGTTGGCCGGCGCCGGTCTCGGCGATCACGCGTGGCTTGCCCATGCGTTTCGCAAGCAGCGTTTGGCCAATGACGTTGTTGATCTTGTGTGATCCGGTGTGCGCGAGGTCCTCGCGCTTCGCGAAGAGTTGCAGTCCCAGGCGCTGCGAGAGTCTTGGCAGCGGCGTCACCGGTGTCGGGCGGCCGGCAAACTGGCGCAGGACCGTCTGGTACTCAGCGACGAAGTCCGCGTCGCCCCACGCATCTCGAAAGGCCGCTTCCAGATCGAGGCAGGCCGGCATCAGTGCCTCGGGTACAAAACGACCACCGAAGGCGCCGAAGTGACCTCGCTCGTCGGGTACGCCCATCACGTCGTCGCGATGGGTCACGTCACTCCCAAGTGGACGAAGGCGTCGCGGGCGTTGGCTACGTAACGCTCGACCAACGCGCGATCCTTTCGTCCTGGGCTGCGTTCCAGCCCACTCGCGCTGTCCACGCCCCACGGATTGGTCGATCTGATGACGTCCGCCACGTTGGCCGGATTGAGTCCGCCCGCGGCAATGACCGGCACGCAAAAGTTTCGGAGGCGAAGCCGTTCCCAGGAGTGCGCGACGCCCGAACCCGGACGGGGACCGTCGACGAGGACGGCGTCCACGCGCGACTCGTCGAAGTCGTCGAACTCGTCGCCGTCGATGGCGAGCGCCTTCACCACCAAGAGGGGCCGCTCGCGAAGAGCGGCGAGCAGCGAGGGGCTCAACGTAGCGTGCACTTGAACGGCGTCAACGTCGAGCGCGTCAAGGTGTTCGAGGATCACGTCGTCCTCTTGGTGACGAAAGACGACAATTCGTAGGATCTCGCCCTTCAGCCTTGCGGCGATCTCGCTCGCTTGCTCGAGCGTGACGCGCCGGGGCGACTCCGCCAGGATGAGTCCAATCGCATTCGCGCCCGCACTCGCCGCCATCGTGGCGTCAGCTACGTTCGTCACGCCGCAGACCTTCACGAAGCCTCGTTCGAAGGTGCTAGGCACGAAGGGCGCTCGGCACTAACGCGAAGGCCTTCACCGTGGCGCTGGGGTCGGAGGCGGTGACGAAGGCCTCACCCACGAGGACGGCGTCGAAGCCCGCCTGGGCGGCTCGCTCCACGTCGTCGACGCTCGAGAGTCCGGACTCACAAACGGTGAGACACTCGCGTGGGAGCGCGTCCATCACCGACGCGGCGAGTGCTGGATCAACCTCGAAGGTGCGCAGATCGCGCTGGTTGACCCCAATGATCCGTGCCCCGCACGCGAGCGCGCGACGCGCCTCGTCGACGTCGTGCACTTCGACCATCGCGTCGACGCCACAGCTCCGCGCGAGTTCGATGAACGCCACGAGTTCCTCGTCGGCTAGGGCCGCGACGATCAAGAGAACGGCGCCCGCGCCAGCGTCGGCGGCGTCGAGGACGTCGTTCTCGCTCACGGTGAAGTCCTTGCGCAGCACCGGGAGTTCAACGGTCTTGTGCACCTTTTGCAAATCCTCGAGCGAGCCGTCGAAGAACTCGCCGTCGGTCAAGACCGACACGGCACTCGCGCCGGCGTCGCGATAGATCTTGGCGAGCTCCACCACGTCGAGATTGGGGGCGAGCAAGCCCTTTGACGGCGAGCGACGCTTCATCTCAGCGATGACTTTGATGAACGGTGACGAGCCCTTTCGAAGGGCGAGCGCGAATGACGGACCGTCGTAGCGCGTCACGTCAACGCGCGCCCGCCAGTCGCGCTCATCCGCCGCGACACGTTGGCGATGGCTCTGCAAGATTGCGTCAAGGTAGGTGGGCGCCATCCATGAATCGTACTTGTGGCGAGAGGGTGATCGTCCACGACTATCGTGTCGCTATGTCAGGACTCTTCGCGCGCCGGTTCGTTCGTTGAACTCATTCGCTCTGGACGTGTTGAACCCGCTCGTGCGCGGCACGAGTCTCGAGCGTGACGAAGCTCGCGCCGCCCTCGGCGAGATTCTCGAAGGGCGCGTCGACGGTGTCCTCATCGCCAGTTTCCTCACCGCCCTCACCGCCAAGGGCGAGACCGCCGACGAGATGACCGGATTCATTGACGCGATGATCGACGCCGCCTCGACGTTCTCCATTGGGCCCGACGCGATTGACGTGGTCGGTACCGGTGGCGATCAACTCCACAGCGTCAACGTCTCGACGATGGCCGCCCTTACCGTCGCGGGCTGTGGCGTGCCCGTAGCCAAACACGGTAACCGAGCGGCGTCGTCGTCCGTCGGATCCGCGGACGTACTCGAAGCCCTCGGCGTACGCCTCGACGCCCCTGAAGCGGTGGTGCGCGCCTGCGTCGAGGGAGCGAACATTGGCTTTCTGTTCGCGCCGAACTTCCATCCCGCGCTCGGCCACCTCACGCCGATTCGCCGGGCGCTCGCCTTTCGCACGGTCTTCAACGTTCTTGGTCCGATGGCCAATCCGGCACTCGTCGAACGCTCCCTCATCGGCGTGGCTCAGCGCCCCCTGCTCGACAAGATGGCTCGCGTCGTGCAGGCACGAAAGGTTCGCTTTGCGATTCTCGTGAACGCCGACGACGGGTTGGATGAACTCTCACTCGGCTCCCCCTCGACGCTTCACTTCGTCTCTGCGGATGGTCACGCGGTCGAGCGCGTGAACGCGGGCGAGGAACTGGGCGTTCACCACGACGCCGCGAGTATTCGCGGTGGAGACACGAGCGACAACGTGCGCGCCGTTCGTTCGTTTCTCGACGCAACACCGGGACCGGTCTTTGACGTCGTGTGCGCAAACGCGGCGCTCGCGCTCATGGTCGCCGGACGTGCGAACTCTCTTAGAGAGGGCTTCGCCCTCGCGCGGACGAGCGTCGCCGACGGACGCGCGGCCCACGCCCTCGAACGACTCGTCGAGCTGTCAAACGCCTAGAGCAGCCTCAGTTCGGCCTTGTAGCGGCGGCCGTTCTCCACGTAGAGCGCCGCCGACAAGAGCGTGAGCTCGTCAGTGGACGCGTCGAGTTTCACGACCGCGGGCACCCCGAGCGCCATGGCGTTCGCCGGCACCTCGGCGCGATTTCTGACGACGGCGCCCGCGCCCACCGTGGCCCCGCTGTGCACCTCGGCTTCGTGCAACACGATCGATCCACTACCCACCAGCACGCGATCGTGAATCACGCAGCCCTCCAGGTGCGCGAGGTGACCCACGACGCAGTCGTTCCCGATGACCGTCGCGAACTCCGCCGTGGCGTGCACGACGGACCCGTCTTGGATGGACGTACGCTCGCCCACCACGATCGTCCCGTAGTCACCTCTCAACACCGCGCGGGGCCAGATCGACGAGTCGGCTCCTACGCGCACGTCACCGATGACGACGGCGTCGGGGTGGACGAAGGCGTCGGGGTGAATGCTGGGTACGCGACTGCCGAGGGCGTAGACGGGCACGGTCAACCTCCTAGTGGACTATCCACGAAACTAACTGATAGACCCGCCACCCGAGGTAGATGACCGACGCCACGATGAACAGTCGCCATCGCCACGGGATGGGCTCGTGCGCCGTCTCGACGATGTCGCCGCCGCACACCGTGCACACGTCGCCCTCTTCGGGGCGATCGCAGTTCTCACACCAGTTCGCCACTACTCGACTCGAACGCGAACTCGAATCGGAGAGGCACCGAGCTCAAAGCGTTCGCGCAGGCTCCGCTCCACGTAGCGCAAGTACGTCGAGGGCAACTTGCCGGCCACGAACAACGTGAACGTCGGGGGCTCCGTCGCGCCCTGGACGGCGTAGCGGATCTTGCCCGTGGGAGCAGGTTGTTTGATCTGAAGATCGCGAATGGCTCGATTCAAAGCACCCGTCGGGACACGCTTGGCGTAGTCGATCGCCGCGTTCGACAACGCCGGCAACAGTCGATGCACTCCCTTACCCGAGATCGCCGTCGTCTTGAGTACGGGCGCGTCGCCGAGAAAAGCGAGCTTCTCGCCCACGCCCGCGAGTACCGCGTCGCGGTCCTCGGTGGCGACGAGTTCCCACTTGTTCAGCACCACGAGCGCGGGACAACCCGACGCCGAAATGCGTTCGGCGAGGCGTTGATCTTGACCCGTCGCGCCGTCGGTCGCGTCGATGACCAAGATCGCGATGTCCGCCCGGTCGAGGGCGTCGAGGCTTCGCAGGACCGAGTAGGTCTCGAGGCCCGCTTCGGTGCGCGCGCGCTTTCTCATGCCGGCCGTGTCGATGAATCGAATGAGACCGGCGCTCGTGTCGACGAGCGTGTCGATGGCGTCACGCGTCGTGCCGGGCATGTCGTGCACGACGGAGCGCTCCTCACCGATGAGTTGATTGAACAGCGTCGACTTACCGACGTTGGGCCGTCCGACGATCGCCACGCGCAGCGCCTCGTCGTCCACGTCCTCCACGTCGGCTTCGCTCGTCGCCTCGCCCAAGAGATCGACGATGCTGTCGAGTAGATCGCCCGCGCCTCGGCCGTGTTGCGCACTCACCATCACGGGTTCGCCGGCGCCGAGGCTGAGGAACTCCCAGCTCGCCGCCTCGTGGTGCTGATCGTCGACCTTGTTGACCACGAGCAGTACGGGCCGACCGCTCTTGCGTACCCAGCGCGCCGCCCTGGAGTCCTCTTCGACGGGTCCGGTCGCCGCGTCCACGACCAACAGCACGAGGTCGGCCCCGGCCAGAGCCGCCTCCGCCTGCTGTGAGACCTTGTCCTCGAGCGTGTTACCCGATTCGAGCCATCCTCCCGTGTCCACGACCTCGAAGGCCAGGCCCCGCCACTCGACGTCAACGGCCTTTCGGTCCCGCGTGACGCCGCGCTGTTCTTCGACGACGGCGATGCGCTTGCCGGCCAGACGATTCACGAGCGAACTCTTGCCAACGTTGGGTCGTCCAACGATCACCACTTGCGGCTTCTTCACGCTCTACTCAGTCCTCTGGCTCGCACCATCTCGAGCGTGGTGCGCAGGTCGTCACCCGTTGTCGACACGGTCATGACCGGACGAGGCAGGTCATCGAGCGAGAGTCCGTCGAGGAAGCGTCCCTCGGAGAGACAGACGTCGGGTAGCAGACAGACATTCGACTCGTTCACCTCACGGAGCGCGACTTGGAGGTCCTGTCCGGTCAAGAGTCCCGCCACCTTGATGTTGCCGCCGAAGTAACGGTTCTTCACGGCCTTCACCTCGACGTCAGAGAAGCCGTGCTCGTCGAAGAGCGAGCGCAAGATGGGCGCCGCGTACTCGCCCGTGAGGACGGTCACGTCCTCGCCGAAGTAGGTCGGATGATCGAGTGTTCGAGGCGCGCGGTAGCCGAGTGCGGGCGCGCCGTCGACGGACTGGAAGAAGCCCGAGCCGAGCTTCGCCATCGACGTGCGCTTGGAGAAACTCTCGGTGAAGGCCGCGACGAGTCCGACGCCGTTCTCCGCCTCGTCGAGGCTCTCGAAGCTCTCGGTGCCCGGTGGTCGCAGACCGGCCACGAGGTAGAACTCGTCACTCGCGAAGATCTTGGCCGAGCCCAAGAGCTCGCGGGTGAGGCGCTGGAATCGATCGGCCAACGCCACGACGTGGCGCGCCTCCGCGGCGTTGTGCGGGCGCATGTTGTCCTCCTCAGAGAACGCGCTGACCCCTACGGGCACGAGTGCCACGGAGGCAAGTTCGGGGTACAGCGAAAGTACGTCGTAGAGCGTGCGTTCGAGTTCGTCACCGTCGTTGACCCCGGGACACACGACGACCTGACCGTGAACGACGACGCCAGCTCGAAGTAGTTCTCGCAGCCAGCGAAGGCTCGTGGCGCCGCGGGGGTTGCGCAACATCTCCGCGCGAAGTTCGGGGTTCGTCGTGTGGATCGAGACGTAGAGCGGGGAGAGGCCCTCTTCAATCACTCGCTCGAGGTCGAACTCGGTGAACCTCGTAAGAGTCGTGAAATTGCCGTAGAGAAAGGAGAGGCGAAAGTCGTCGTCTTTCACGTACAGCGAGCGGCGCATGCCTTTGGGCAGTTGGTAGATGAAGCAAAAGGAACAGTGGTTGTCACAGGTTCGGATGCGATCGAAGACCGCCGAATCGATGCTGAGCCCGAGGGGCTGTCCCTCGTCCTTGGTGATGGACACCTTGCGCGAAAGGGTTTCGCCCGCGCGCTGGACGACGAGCGTCACGACCCGGCCATCGATCAACTGCTGGTACTCAATGATGTCGGTGGGCTCTCGGCCGTTCACGCTCACCAACTCGTCGCCCACGGCAAGGTCGACCCTCGAAGCCGGAGAGTCAGGTGAGATGGAGGAAATTCGGGCACCAGACACCTCTCTAGCCTAGGCACTGGGGAAAATCTTCCATTACTAGGCTGGAGGTCGTGAAAGTCGACAACGTAATCCTCGCGTCACCTCGGGGTTTCTGCGCCGGGGTCGAGAAGGCGATCAAAGCCCTCGATTGGATGACGCGAGTCTTCGAGCCACCGGTCTTCTGCTACCACGAGATCGTGCACAATCAGTTCGTCGTCGAGTACTTCCAGTCACTCGGCGTGGTCTTCATCGATGACGTAGCCGTCGTACCCGTGGGCGCGCCGGTGATGCTGAGCGCCCACGGATCACCTCCCTCCGTCATCGAAGCCGCGCGTCAGACCGGGGGCACGGTCATTGACGCGGTCTGTCCCCTCGTGACCAAGGTCCACCACGAACTCAAGGTTCGCGCCAACAAGGGCTACACCGTTCTCTACGTGGGCCACGAAGGTCACGAGGAGGCCGTTGGCACGATGGCCGTCGCGCCCGACGCGGTGCACCTCATACAGTCGCCCGACGACATCGACGCGCTGAAGGGCCACCCGGGACCCGTGGCGCTACTCAGTCAGACCACGCTCAGTCTCGATGAATGGCAGGATTTACGCGAGTACGCCGAGGTCGTGTTTCCCGACATTTGGATGCCCAGTCGAGGCGATCTCTGCTTCGCCACGACGAACCGACAAGCGGCGCTGCGTGAAGTGGCGTCGGACGTGGACACGGTGATCGTCATCGGATCGGCGAACTCCTCGAATACCGTCGCCCTCACCAAAGTGGCCGAGGCGGCCGGTTGCCCGCGCGTGCTTCGCGTGAACGGCACCCGCGAACTACCCAAGGACCTGAAGGGCACCATCGCGGTGACCGCCGGTGCGTCGGCGCCGGAGTCGCTCGTGAACGAGGTGCTACGGTATCTCGATCCCAAAAACGGGGTCACTATCCATTCGGTGACCGTCGAAGACGAGTACTTTCCGCCTCCGCCCGAACTTCGCGAGATGCTCAAGGCCATCACCGCCCTCGTGGACCTCGTGCTGCAGACCCCAGAACCTTCAAGTTTCGACAGTCAAGCCGATCGTGAGTTCACCGCCGCCGAAGTACTCTCGGCCGTCAGCCGCTAGTCGCCCAAAAGGGTCCCCGGTAGTATTCGTCCGTGACCTCGTTTCCCAGCATGGACGTCTCCACTCGCGAACAGTGGATGGAAATTGTGGAAAAGACGATCGAGGCGCAGCCCCGCGTGGCGCGCGGCGTCCTCGCCATGGTCAGGGGTCTGAGCGACATCACCGACGGCTTCTCCGTGGATCAGATGCAACACGCCCTGCAGACCGCCACGAGAGCTGAGCGGGACGGAGCCGACGAAGAGGTCGTCGTGGCGTCGCTCCTACACGACGTGGGCAAGCTCATCTCAGTGCCGAACCACCCCAAGATCGCCGCGGAAATCCTGAAACCCTACGTCCGCCACGAGGTGTACTGCATGGTCTCGTTCCACCAGGACTTTCAGGGGCGCTACTACTACGAGCACCTGGGCTTGAATCCCAATCTGCGCGATCTGCACCGGGGTCAACCGTGGTACGAACTCGCCGAGACGTTCGCCGACCACTGGGACCAGAAGGCCTTCGACCCCTCGTTCGACGCCGAGTCGCTCGAACACTTTGAGCCCATGGTGGTCAACGTGTTCGCCCAGGCAAAGTCCATCTAAGGAGTATTGATGTCGTCGGATGACCTCGAGAAGCGGCGCTTGTCGCGACTGCGCACGTTCGCCATTGCCCAGGCCATGGAGCGTTTCGACGCAGACTATCCCGGCTTCAAACCCGAGGACACGGTCGCGTCGATCTGCGCCTACGAAGAAGAGGGCAACATCGGTGACGTGCTGGCCCAGATGCCGGTCACCATCGAAGGCGACGCCTACACCACCCTCGTCGTCGTCGACGGGGGCGAGGACCGTACCTCGGAGATCGCGCGTACGTTCGCGGGCGTCAAGGTGATTCAGTTCCCCGTCAACCTCGGTCACGGCGTGGCCCTACAGGTGACGTACCGCTACTGCATAGAGAACGACGTGAAGTACGTCGTCACCCTCGACGCGGACGGCCAGAACGACCCTTCGGAGATTCCCCTGATTCTCGCGCCGCTACGCAGTGACGAGGCGGACTTCGTGGTGGCCAGTCGCGTGCTCGGCGAGGACAAGACGTCCGACGTCGTACGAAAGAGTGGCGTTCGGTTCTTCTCCGTCGTCATGAACCACATGACCGGCGCCAACTTGACCGACACCTCGACGGGTTACCGCGCGCTTCGCGTGACGATGCTCGCCGACGTGATCGAACGGCTCACCCAGGAGCAGTACCAAACGGCGGAACTGCTCATCACCTGTCTGAAGCGAGGCTGGCGCGCCAGCGAGGTCCCGACGGTTTGGTATCCGCGCGCCTCGGGTACCACGAAGAAGGGTAAGAACTGGCTCTTCGGCTTTCGCTACGCGCGCGTGGTCTTTGGGACCTGGTGGCGCGAGCGCTAGTTACTCGAGCCGCTGACGGCTCAGCGCGTACACCAACTCGAGCTCTTGGCGAAGTTCTTCGGTCTTCGCCGCCACCTGGGACCTCGAGACGCGTCCCTCACTGGTCGGCGGCGCTATCGGCTTTCCCACCACGACGTGAATCTTCGAAAAGCGGGGCAGTCTGGCGCCCACGGGCATGGCGCGCTCGCTCCCGGCGACGCCTACCGGCACCACCACCGCGCCCGTTCGCGCGGCGATGAACATCGCCCCGTCGTGCAGCGGTTCAACGCCGAAACCTTCCTTGCGTGTGCCCTCGGGAAAGAGCACGAGCGCTTGACCTCGACGCAGCACCTCTTCGCTGAGGCGCAGAGATTCGCGGTCGGCGGTGTCGCGATTCACCGGAAAGGCTCCCAGACGCGCGAGCAACCAGCCCATAACCGGAACCCGGAAGATTCCGTCCTTCGCCATGAAGAAGACCTTGCGCGGCGAGATGAAGAGGCTGAAGGCGAAGTCCACGTTCGAGCGGTGAATCGGCGCGATCAACACCGGTCCACTCAGTGGGATGTTCTCGGCGCCCTCGACGCTCGGACGAAAAAACAGTTTTGCCAAACCCCACACGAGTCCCGCGCACACGCGGTACGTGAGGGTCTTCTTCGGGTTTAGGACAAGGTCTTGAGCTTCAGACACTGAATGATCTCCTCGACCACGTCGTCGACGTTTCGCCCCGTCGTGTCTAGCACGAGCGCGTCATGGGCCCGGCGAAGTGGCGAAGCCTCCCTCGTCGAGTCGGCCACGTCACGTCGTGCGACCGACGCTTCACCCTCGTCGCCTCGACGTCGGGCGCGCTCTTCCAGCGAGGCGGTAAGAAAGATCTTTATCGTGGCGTTCGGAAAGACGACGGTCGTGATGTCGCGACCCTCGACGACCGTCCCGAGAGGCTGCGCGGCGGCGAATTCGCGCTGTCGCAGCACCATCTGAGCTCGAACCAGCGAGTTGGCGGCGACAACGGAGACCGCGACGTTCACGCGCTCGGATCGGATGTCGTCCTCGACGTCGCGACCGTTGACGGTGACGCGCGGCAGCGTCGTGAGTCGTGCTTCTTTCGCCAAGGCGCCCAGGGCACTCTGGTCGTGGACGTCGACGCCGCGGTCCAACGCCTCGACGGTCAGCGCGCGGTACATGGCGCCAGTGTCGAGGAACGACCAGGCAAGACCCGCCGCGAGCCTTCGCGCGACACTGGACTTACCGGAACCCGCCGGACCGTCAATCGCGATGACCCGGTTGCTCATTGGAGCAATGCTAGGTCGCGGAAAAAGTGGGGATAGCTCGACGACACCGTCGAGGCGCCCTCGACGGTGCACCCTCTTCCGGCGCAGCCCGCGACCGCGCTCGCCATAGCCATTCGATGGTCGAGGGCGGACGCGAACGTGAAATCGTGAAAGGCCGTGGCACTCTTCAGCCCCTCGATGAAGAAGTCGTCGCCCTCGGACCACACCCGACAGCCCAAACTCTCGGCCAGGGACATCGAGCCAGCGAAGCGGTCGGACTCCTTGTGGCGCAGTTCTCCCATCGCGCGAAAGGCGCTCACCCCTGACGCGGCGGCGGCGGCGACGGCCAGAATCGGCACTTCGTCAACGGAGGGTATCTCGTGCGCGTGGACCTCGGTCGCCTCAAGCGATGAGCTTCGCGCGCGCAGGGCGTGAATCGCGTCGTGTTCAACGAGTCGGACCTGCGCACCCATCCGCTGCAGTACCCCAACGAAGCCCACGCGCTCGGGCGAGACGTCAACACTGAGGACTTCGAGCGTGGCGTCGGCGTGGATCGCTCCGAGGACGGCGAAGAAGGCGGCCTGCGAAGGGTCGCCGGGCACGAACCAGTCGTGCCGCCGCGGTCTTCCCGGTCGCAGCGTGACCTCACTTCCCGCTCCCACGTCGATTGACGTGAGGTCGCAGCCAGCGGCGCGAAGCATGTCCTCGGTGGTGGTGCGGGTACGGACGTCCTCCGTGACCGAGCATTCGCCCTCCGCCGCGAGCCCGGCGAGGAGGATGGCGGACTTCACTTGGGCGCTGGCGACCGGTACGTGATAGCGCAGGGAACGAAGGCGCCCGGGGCTCTCCACCGTCAAGGGCGGCGTGAGCGACGCGCCCCGGCCACGCACGACGGCGCCCATGAGTCCGAGCGGCGTCGCGACGCGGTCCATCGGTCGCTTCGAAAGCGACGCGTCACCCGTCAGTCGATGAGTCCCGGGAACTGTGCTCACGACGCCGCTCATGAGGCGCATGGTCGTGCCCGAGTTGGCGCAGTCGAGGGGTAGCGGGCTCGGGTGCAGTCCTTCGTCGGGACCAATCACGGTCACGCGTCCATCGTCGTCGACCCGCGTCGCCCCCAGAAGCTCGAGCACGGCGCTGGTCGCCGCCACGTCGTCGCCCGGCGACAGGCCCGTGATGGTGCTCTGACCGCTCGCGAGGGCACTGATCATGAGTGCCCGGTGTGACGCGCTCTTGTCGCCGGGAACCCGTACGGATCCGCGCAACTGCCGAGCCGGCGTCACGCGCTGGACGTCGCTCATTCGTGGCCCACCAGAAAGCCCATCGCCGCCAACGTGGCACTGAACGGCTCGGCCTGACGGGCGTCAATGGCGAGCAGCAACGTGCCGCTCGATCCTTCAATGCCGTGCGCTATCTCGATGTCGTAGATGTTCACCAGCATCTCCGAGGCGGCCATCGTCACGGCGGCCAGCACGCCGGGCTGGTCGCTCACCGCGACGCGCAGGTAGGCCAGGTTCTCTGAGTTGAGGGCTCGGCCAGGTAGTTGGCGCCGCGCCGACGCGGCACGAAGGAGGTCGTCCGCTACGGTGTCGTGGTCCTCGTCGTTCAGCGCCGTGCGCAGGGCTGCCAGTCGAGCCTCGAGCGATTGGAGAGACTGGCTGATGGCCACGCGATTCTCGAAGAGGACGTCGGGCCAGATCCCCGGGTCGCCCGCCGCGACGCGGGTCATGTCACGAAAACCTCCGGCGGCGAGTTGCAAGAGGACGGTGTCCTCCTCGGCCACACGACTCGCTTCGTTCATGAGGGCACCGGCGAGCAGGTGCGGCACGTGGCTCGCCACCGCGACGAGTCGGTCGTGGTCGTCCGCGTCGACGGCCACGACGTTGGCCCCGAGTTCGCGCAACACGCCGTGCAGCGTGCCGTAGGTCTCGGGCCTGGTGACGGACGTGGGCGTGAGCACCCACGTGCAACCTTGGAAGAGGTCGGCGCGCGCGCCGGCGAGTCCTCGCAACTCCGAGCCGGCCATCGGATGGCCGGCGAGGAAGCGCGGATCGGCGACGCTGGCCACGATGGCGCCCTTCACGCCCGCGACGTCCGTCACGATGAGCGACGCGGTAGAAGTATCTCGAAGCAGTGCGTTCGCCGTCTCGGCGACGACGCTCGCCGGCGTCGCGATGACGACCAACGTGGTGTCGTGGTGGCGATCCGTGGCGACGATGACGCCCGCGTTGAGCGCCGCGTCCACGACGGCCCGGTCGACGTCGGTGCCCGTGACGAGCCATCCCGCGTCGGTGAGGGCGAGCGCCACCGATGAGCCGATCAGACCGAGGCCGATCACGTGGGCGTGACGACTAAGCAGGAAGGTCATCACGCAGTGACGAAGTGTTGCGAAGATAGACGTGACGAAGATCGCTTCGGGCCCGCTCGGTGTAGGCGTGCAACAAGACGCGCACCGTGAGCGGCATCGCACCGGGCACGTCGATCTCACTCGCGCAGAGCAGTGGAACGTCACCGAAGCCGATGCCGCGCGCCGCCGTCGCGGGAAACGACGCCGTGAGGTCGGGTGTCGTCGTGAAGAGCACGCTGATCACGTCGTCGTGACGAAGTCCGTTACGCTCCATCATCGCGAGCAGCAGCTCCTGGGTCACGTCACTGATCTCTTCGGCGGAGTTGGAGACGCACGACGACGCCCCACGCAGACCCCGTACGACGGCAGAACTCATGAAGGCATCGTAGAGGCCAGTTCCTCGGTCATCCCAACGGCTTCCATCAGACGACGGACCTCGTTGAGCGAAAGTTGTCGACACGAACCTGGCGAGAGCGTCGCGTCCTGCAGCGGACCAATGCGCGTTCGCACCAGTCGGGTGACCTCGTGGCCGACCGCCGCGCACATCCGACGCACCTGACGATTCCGCCCTTCGTGAATCACGATGCGCAACAGCCCTTCGCTGACGCGCGAGACCTGCGCGACGGCGGTCACGCCGTCGTCGAGTTCCACGCCCTCGCGCAGTCGACGCAGCGCGCCGGGCGAGGGGTCGCCGTCGACGCGCGCGAGATACTCCTTCGCGATGCCCGAACTCGGGTGCGTCAGGAGATGAGCCAATCGGCCGTCGTTGGTGAGTATCAAGAGGCCCTCGGTGTTCATGTCCAGTCGGCCGACCGGAAAGATCCGCACCGGGGACTCGACGAGGTCCAGCACGGTGGTGCGTCCCTGGGGATCCGAGGCGGTCGTCACGACGCCGTCGGGCTTGTTCAAGAGGAAGTAGACCTTGCTCTGCGACGTTGGCGCCAGCTTGCCGTCGACGCAGATCAACTGGACCTCGGGATTGACGCGATTGCCCAATTCGGCCACGCGTCCATCGATGGTGACCCTCTTCTCCGTGATCAAGACTTCACACGCGCGACGAGACCCGTAGCCCGCGCGCGCGAGCGTCTTTTGCAGGCGCTCCCCCTCGTCCAACTACGACACCTCGTTGACGTCGAACTCGTTCGCCATCTCGTCGGCGAGGGCGAGGGCCGTCTCGACCGGGGGCATGAACTCTTCAATCGGTGGCAGATCATCGAGGGACGCGAGACCCATCCGGTCGAGGAAGGTCTCGGTCGTGCCGTAGAGGATGGGCTGACCCGGTCCCGGGGCTCGGCCGAGCTCTTCGATGTACCCGCGCTGTTCGAGGAGTCGCACCACCCCGTCGACGTTCACGCCGCGCAGCGCCGTGATCTGGGCCCGCGAGACGGGTTGGCGGTACGCGATGATCGCCAGTGATTCGAGGGCGGCTGAGCTCAGACGGTACGAGACGTCGCGGTTGGCGAACTTCGTCACCCACGGTGCCACGTCGGGCGACGACTGCATCACCCAGCCGCTGGCGAGTTCCACCACTTGAAAACCACGTCGCTCGTCGACGAACTCACGGCGAAGCGCCCGCAGGGTCTCGACGACGCTCTGCGCGTCGACTTCGGCGACGTCGGCGAGTTCTTCGGCCGAGATTGGCTCGATCGCGACGGTCAACATGGCTTCGAGCTTCTGTTCCAGCGATTGCTCATCCCTCATAGCGGTCAACCCCTCCAAGATCGAGTCCCTGGGTCGTGTCGATCCACTCGATCTGCACGTCACCGAACGTGGTGCCCTGACCCAGTTCCACGCAGCCCAACTTGCACAGCTCGAGCAGCGCGAGAAAGTGCACGATGATCTCGATTCGCGTCGTGAGCCCCTCAATGAGGTCGCGAAAGGAGAGCCGGCCCCTCGTCGGCAGACTCTGGACGAGCGTGGCGACGGTCTCGGCGACCGTGACGGCGTCGACCGTGACGTGGTGCAGGCGCACCACCGGCACGGGCTTCTCCTCGATGCCGCGCAGGTACGCGAGGGCCAGCTGCGCCGTCGTCACGCCCGCGAGGAGGTCGGGTGGCTGGACGTCGAAGCCGTCGTTCACGCCTCGAAGGCGCGCGTAGGCGCGGCCCGCGCGCTCGAAGAGCGAAACGAAGGCGTCGGCGAGGGCGGCGTAGGTTCGCAGTTCCAACAGCCGCACGAGAAGAACGTCTCGCTCTTCCCAGCCGACGAACTCTTCGTCCAGTTCCCCCGTGTCGCGGCCGGGAAGGAGGCGTTGACTCTTCATGTCAAGGAGCACCGCCGCGATCAAGAGGAACTCGGACAGCTCGTCCATCGCGAGCGTCGTCGACTCGTCACGTAGGACGGCCACGAACGCGTCCACCAGCGGGGCCAGGGGCACGTCGAGGATGTCGACCTCGTGCGTGGAAATCAACTGCAGCAGAAGTTCTACGGGGCCGCTGAAGGACGGCGTCGTCACGACGAAGGTCACTCGCCAACCCTACTTCGTGACCCCTTGAGTGGCCCTCACCTACGATTGAGCGATGAGGATACTTTCCGGAATACAACCTTCGGGTTCGATGCACCTCGGCAACTACCTCGGAGCGTTGCGTCAGTGGGTCGACGGACAGAGTTCGGACGCCTTCTACTGCGTGGTCGACCTGCACGCCCTGACGCTGCAGATCGCCCCCGAGAAACTGCGCGAGCAGACAACTGATCTCCTCGCCACCTTGATCGCGTCGGGCCTCGACCCCGAGGTCTGCACGATCTTCATCCAGAGCCAGGTCCCCTACCACGCCCAGTTGAACTGGCTCTTGGAGTGCGTGACGACCTACGGCGAGCTCGCACGCATGACGGCCTTCAAGGAGAAGTCTCAGCGCCAGGAGGGATTCCGGGTGGGCCTCTTGACGTATCCGGTGCTGCAAGCCGCTGACATCTTGCTCTACGAAACCGAGGTCGTGCCCGTCGGTGACGACCAGCGACAGCATCTGGAGATGGCGCGAACCATCGCCGAGCGCTTCAATAACCGATTCGGCGAGACGTTCCGTGTTCCCGTGGGCACCCAGCCAAAAGTGGCCGCTCGCGTGATGGACCTCCAAGAGCCCACGCGAAAGATGAGCAAGTCCGTCTCGAGTCCCTTGGGTAACCTCCACATGTTCGACTCGCCCGAGGACATTAAGAAGAAGATCTCGAAGGCCGTCACGGATACCGACGGTGAGGTTCGCTTCGACTGGGAGAAGAAGCCTGGTCTGTCGAACTTGCTCGAGATCTACTCAAGCTTGAGCGGAGAAACGCCCGAGCAGGTCGCCGGTCGCTACACGAGGTACGGCGCGCTCAAGACCGATCTCGGCGAGCTCGTCGTCACCACCTTCGCGCCCATGAAGCAGCGCTACGACGAACTGCTGCGAGAACCGGCTGAACTGTACAAGATCGCCGCGAACGGCGCGGAGAAGGCTTCGGACGTCGCGAGTGTGGTGTACCGACGCGCCGCCACCGCCATGGGCCTCACTTAGAAGAGAAGGTTCAGCCACCAGTTCGCCAGATCAGGCAGCAAGTTCGTGCCAACGTGCAAGAACGAGTAGTCGACGATGATGAAGATGAAGAAGAACGGCAGGGCACGCTGGCGAAAGTGGTAGTAGCGCGGTAGGTGACGCGTTGGAATGAAGCGCTCGATGATCGCTGAACCGTCGAGTGGCGGGATCGGCAGCAGATTAAAGACCGCGAGGACGAGATTCACCGTTCCGAACGCCACGCCAAAGAGCAGCACGTTGGAGTTCAGGTTTCTCACGACGTGGATTTCGTATTCACAGAAGGCGAAGGCGAGGGCCGAAAGTACGACGTTGACCGCCGGCCCAGCGAGCGCCATCCACAAGACCTGCTTGCGGGGGTTGCGCATTCGCGCGGGATTCACGGGAACGGGCTTGGCGTAGCCGAAGGCCGGCAGGTGCGAGAAGACCAAGAGCGCCGGCATCAGGATCGTCCCGAAGGGATCGACGTGACGCAGGGGATTGAGTGTCAGGCGATGTTGTTCTTTGGCCGTGGGATCGCCGAAGAGGTTGGCCACGTAGCCGTGCGCCACCTCGTGCAGCACGACCGAGGGAATCAGACTGATGAAGTAGAACCAATAAAACACTGTGATCTACCTCTTAGTCGTGGGCTCGGGGGTGTGCGTCTTCGTACTCGCGCTGCAGGGTGGTGATCGACACAGCGGTGTAGAGCTGCGTGGTCGCAATGGAGGCGTGTCCCAACAGCTCTTGCACCACTCTAATGTCGGCGCCGTGCGCGAGCATGTGCGTAGCGCAACTGTGACGAAAGACGTGCGCACTGATGCGGCTGCGCTCGATACCCACGTCCAGTGCGCGCTTATGGATGACGAAGTCGACACCTTGACGCGTCAGTGCTCCCCCGCGCGTGTTCAAGAAGACCTTCGAACTCTTTCTCGCCGCCAGTAACGATCCGCGCCCGCCGTGGCCCAAGTAGTCCGCCAGCGCGCGCTTCAGTGTCGCCCCCATTGGCACCAATCGCTGCTTAGCGCCCTTACCCATCAGAAGCACCAGTTCTTCGTCAAAATCGAGGTCGCCCAGTGCCAGGCCGACGACTTCACTGACCCGAGCACCCGTGCCGTACAAGAGCTCGAGGAGCGCCCGATCACGCAGTTCAACGGCGGACGTCGAGGGAATGGAGTCCAGCAACAAGATGATCTCCTGCTCGCCGAGGGGCTTTGGCAACGTTCTCCCCCGTCGCCCCCCCTTCAACCGCGCACTCGGATCGACCGCCAGGTACCCCTCGTCGACGAGATAGGAGAAGAGACCTCGCGCCGACGCCACGGCGCGCGCCACCGTGCTCGCGGCACGCTTCGACGCTCTCAACTCGTTGAAGTAACGCTCGAGATCATCCTCGCGCAGAGCGACGAACTCAATGGCGACGTCGTGCGCCCACGAGACGAGAGCCTCGAGGTCGCGACGATAGGAGACGATCGTGGCTCGACTGCGCCCCTTTTCTATCGTCAGCCACTGAAAGTACTCATCGAGCAGCGCCTCAACGTTCGTCAAGGAAGGTCCCAAAGACGCGGTGCAAGGCGATGGTGGTCGTCGAGTCGATCGCCGGCGCTTCACGCAGCGTGGTGCGAAGCTCCTCGGGCGAAAGCCAGTGAATCGTCGAGCTTCTCTCCTCGGGACCGGCTGGGGCTCGTTCACCCTGCGTTAGTTGCCGTGCTTCGTAGATCGTCATCACTTGGTTGGTCCAACCAGGCGAGTTCATGAAACGCCCGAGGAGTGTCCACTCCTTCGCGACGAAGCCCATCTCTTCGAGCAGTTCGCGCTTCGCGGTCTCTAGCGGGGGCTCACCCTCGACGTCGCGGGTGCCGGCCGGAATCTCCAGCAGAAAGTCGTCAAAGGTCGCCCGGTACTGCCGGATGAAACCGACCCGACCTTCGTCATTGATCGCCAGCACCGCCACCGCACCCGGATGAACCGCGACGTCTCGATTGAAGGTACCGTCGCCGTGTCGGATGGTGCGCCGTTCGACGTTGAAGACGTGAGAAAAAAAGACGTCGCGGGCTCCTTCGACGTGGAAGGAGTCACTCACAAGGTGGCGTCGACCGTCGAGGGGTCAATGATGTGCGGCTCGCGACCTTCTTTACGCAGCGCCGCAGCCTTGATGAGTCCGAGGAAGAGCGGGTGCGGTCGGTCGGGGCGCGACTTGAACTCGGGGTGGGCTTGAGTGCCCACGAAGAACGCGTGGCCGGGGAGTTCGACGAACTCCACGAGTCTCCCGTCGGGCGAGTTACCCGAGCAACGCATTCCGGCCTTTTCGAATTGATCGCGGTAGCGGGCGTTGAACTCGTAGCGGTGACGGTGGCGTTCGGACACCACGGTCGTCCCGTACAGCCCCGCCACTTGCGAGCCCTCGTCCAACATGGCGGGCCACGCCCCGAGACGCATGGTCCCGCCCAGGTCCGTGACGTCCATCTGTTCGGCGAGCAGTGAGATCACGGGGGCCGACGAACTGTGCGTGAACTCGGTGGACTGCGCGTCACCGAGGCCGAGCACGTGGCGGGCGAACTCTATGACTTGGATCTGCATGCCGAGACAGATCCCGAGGTAGGGAATGTCGTTCTCGCGGGCGATCCGGGCAGTAGCGATCATGCCCTCGATGCCACGTTCGCCGAAGCCACCGGGCACGATGATGCCGTCCAGCCGACCCAAGCGGTCGGCGTCGATCTCGGAGGGCACCCGTTCGGCTTCGAGCCATTCGATAGTCGTCTTTGCACCGATGCCGAAACCGGCGTGTCGGATCGACTCGCCGACACTGAGGTACGCGTCGGGCATCGTCACGTACTTGCCAATAATGCCGATTCGCAGCGTCGTCGTCGTGTTGTGCACTCGACGCACCACGCTCTCCCACGGCGCGAGGTCAATGGGATGCTCCTCGAGGTCGATCCTCAGCGTGTTGCAGATGATCGTGTCAAGGCCCTCGTGATGCAGCGTGATGGGGATGTCGTAGATGCTCTCTTCGTCCACCGCAGAAATGACCGCGTTGACCGGCACGTCGCAGAGCAGCGAGATCTTGCGCTTCAGACTGTCCGAGATCGGTTGGTCGCTGCGACAGACGATGACGTCGGGTTGGATGCCGCGCGAACGAAGTTCCGTCACGGAGTGCTGCGTGGGCTTCGTCTTTTGTTCCCCCGAGGGAGCGAGATACGGCACCAGGGTGAGGTGCACGTAACAGACGTTGTCGCGGCCGGCGTCGCGGCGGAACTGGCGAATCGACTCGATGAAGGGAACGATCTCGATGTCACCCACCGTGCCACCGATTTCCACAATGACGACGTCGGCTCCCAAGGTTCCTTGGCGACGGATTCTCTCCTTGATCTCGTCGGTGACGTGGGGTATGACCTGGACCGTCTTGCCGAGATAGTCGCCCCTTCGCTCCTTCGCGATCACGTTCGAGTAGATCGAACCGGTCGTCGTGTTCGAGATCTTCGAGAGCGATTCATCGATGAAGCGCTCGTAGTGTCCGAGGTCGAGGTCGGTCTCGCCGCCGTCGTCGGTCACAAAGACCTCACCGTGCTCGCCGGGGTTCATGGTACCGGGATCGACGTTGAGGTAGGGATCGAGTTTGCACATCGTGACCTTGAGGCCACGGGATTTAAGTAGGCGACCGAGGGAGGAGGCGGTGAGCCCCTTGCCGAGCGAACTCGACACTCCGCCCGTTACAAAAACGTACTTTGTCATCGCAAAACTACGCTTCTCACGGAACAACATCTTAGCGAGGGAATTCGGCGCCAGCGCGATCTTCGACGGAGTTTTCAAGTAATTGTTTCGCGAGTGCCCGCGACTCTGGCGTGACGTCATCACCGGCGAGCATTCGAGCGATCTCTCGAACTCTTTCGTCGCCGGTGAGTTCTCGCACGGACGTGCTTGTGACACCGTGGTCAATCGTCTTCTCGATGACGAAGTGATGGTCGGCTCGTGCGGCGACCGAGGCCAAGTGCGTAATGGCGAGGACTTGCTGAGCACGACCCACTTCACTAAGACACTCACCGATCTGCTGGGCCACTTGACCGCCGACGCCAGCGTCGACTTCATCGAAGACGGCCACCACGTCCGCGTTGGCCGTTTCGAGAGAGATCGCGAGTAAGACTCGGCTCAACTCTCCCCCGCTCGCCAGGCTGGCGAGCGGCCCTTCCGGCAGACCCGGATTGGGGGTGAAGAAAATCTGAGCGTCCGAGCCGTCGGCGCCGTCGACCACGAAACGAATCGACGCGTGCGCGAGGGCAACCCGAGTCAGTTGTTGGCGAACGGCCCCCGTCAGCGTGGCGGCGGCGAGCTCTCTCTCGCGCCGGACTCGACTCGCGAGGAGGGTTTCGCGCTCTTCGAGGGATCCGATCTCTGCGTCGAGGCCGTCAAGTCTCTCCGACTCGGCGCTGAGCCGAGCGTGCTGAGCATCGAACTCGTCGCGAGAGCGCAGTGCCGCATCCAACGTTCCGCCGTACTTTCGAGTGATCTGTTGGAGCACGCTCGCCCTCGCGTCAAGATCGTCCATCCGGCGCGGGTCCCAGGCGTCGGCGTCACTCAAATCGGCCAGTTCACGTATTGCCTCACGAGCCTGGATCAACGCACTGCGAAGGCTGGCGCGTACTGGATCGTACGCCGCGCCGTCAGGGAGTCGACTGAGCGCCAGCGCGAACTGAGCCAGGACCGCCTCATCGCTCTCCGCGCCGAAGAGTTCGAGGACCTCACCCAGCGCGACCTGACCTTCTCGAAGCGTCGTCAGTCGAGTCAGCTCCTCGAGAGTGTCATTGAGTTCCCTGGCCGAAAGAATCGCGGCACCGTCGAGTTCGCCGATCTGGAAGGCGAGAAACTCTAACTCGCGTGCTCGCGCGGCCTTGTCGCCGCCGTACTCGTCACGAAGGCGTCGCGCGGCGTTGAGCTCGCGTCGCACCACGTCGAGTTCGCCCGTGTCGACGGCACCACGCTCGTCGATCAGGCGAACCGTTTCGAGGCGACCACGTAACGCAAGCGAGTCGTGTTGACCGTGAACGACGATCAACTCCTGGGCCAGAGTTCGCAGGGCCTCAACGCTCGAAGGTGCGCCGTTGAGGGAGCTGCGAAGACGCCCCGAGCTACTCGATTCTCTCGAGAAAGTCAGTTCCTCCCCGCCGTCGCGAACGAACAGCGCGACGGCACGTGTGTCGGCGGTCAAGGCGTAGCGCGACGCGCCCGTGTCACTGCCCAGACAGAGCCCGAGTGCTCCCAACAAGAGCGTCTTGCCCGCGCCCGTTTCGCCGGTAAGGACGTTGAATCCGGGGCCGAACTCCAGTCGTGCATCGTCAATAACGCCGAGTCCGTGGGCGAAGAGTTCAACGAGTTGTGCCTTAGGCATGACCCTCTCGAAGGCTGCGACGAAGCCGCGTGGCCAGATCGAAACTTCGCGTCGCGACAACGCGCACCGGGGTCGGACTTTGACGAACGTCAACGTACTCATCCAACTCGAGTGATCCAATTGTCGTTCCGTCCGCCACGAGCATCGCGGGCTTGTCAACGACGACGAGACGAATCACCTTATCGTCGGGAACGACGATGGAACGATCGATCGTGAAGTGCGGTGCGATGGGCGTGAGAATCATGATCGACAGTGACGCGTCCACCACCGGCCCCCCAGCTGAGAAGTTGTAACCCGTACTGCCGGTGGGCGTCGCGACCATGACACCGTCCGCCGAGTAGGTCAAATACTCCTCCTCGTCAACGAAGGTCCTCACTTTGACCATGTGGCCGGCACTGGCGCGCTCGACGAGGACCTCGTTGAGCGCGAACTCTTCGAGTGGCGTTCCCGAGCGGGTGATCTTGAGCGCCAGGCGTTCTGAGACCGAGTCGCTCTCGAGCGCGTCCTTCACGCTTTCCGTGATGTCGCTCGACGCAACGTTCAACAAGAAGCCCAAATGCCCAAGATTGAACGCGACGACCCGTGCGCCGGCGTCGTGCGCCAAGCGGGCAGCTTTCAAGAAGGTGCCGTCGCCGCCGAGACTGACGACCAATGTCGTCTCGTCTAATCTCGCTCCTTCGCCCGAATCGAGGAAGTGCAACGACGACGTCACGCCCACGTGCTTCAGCCGTTCGCCCACGTCAGAAGCGAGTTCGACCGCGTCGCCACGATTGCTGAAAGCCGTAAAGACAACTTGGGTCACGTCACACCTCGCTTTAATGGTAGTAACAAAGGTCGAATCGAGCCCTCACGCGAGGCGACCGCTCACGACGCTCGCTCACGGGGCCCACGTCGAAGTGGGCGTGGCGTTGAAAGTAAGCTCCGCGTGGCCCACGTCCGAATTGTTAGATCTCAGGTAATCGCCGTGCGCGGTCGCCTCAACGGCGGGAGCGTCGCCGGTGGCTGAAGCCTTGGCGGCAGTTCACCGAGGAGGTCGGCCGTCGCGCCCGCGATGACGCGTACCGCGTTCTCGAACGCAGCCTCGGTCCTCTTCGACGTTGAACTCACGCCACTGACTTTGCGAACGTACTGACGAGCCGCTGACTCGATCTCCTCGGTCGTTGCCACTGGCTGCAGACCACGGAGCATGGTGATGTTTCGACACATGACTAGACAGTAGGGCGCGGGACTTGCCCGAGGCAGCCGCGTCACCCCTCAACACGTCGCGTCAGTCACTGACGTACTTTCCTCCCGACCCACGTTTCACCACCCGGCGTCGAAACGATCGTTCATCCACTCCTCTAGAGATTGACGCGAACAGGGTGGCCGTATCGCCGAGCCCGGCGCCTCGCAACTCTCACCGCTGGATAAGCGAATTTTCTTCGACTTGAAAGGAGGTGATCATCTCCTTGATCATGGCGAGATTGACCAAATATATTATCAATAATATTTCAAATTCCCTGATCAACCCGCATACGAGTATCCCAAAATCGGACCGGCCAATCGACCAATATTTTTTTTATGAATTATTTGTCGGAAAGGTTCATATCCCATGAGATCAAGCAGCGAAGTCTCGACCTCATCCGCAGTTCGGTCACCTCGTTCTTCGACTGACCACCACGCTCGGCGCGCGCGCCGGCGGCGGACAGCCCGTCGGACGCTCGCGGCGGCCCTGGGCATGACTCTTGTGGCCGGAGGGGCCTTCGCCGTGACGAGCTGGCTCGTTGGTGTCAACGCTGGTTCCTCGGGTGAAGGCCAGGCGGCGACCGTTCAGAACCTCACGATCACGGCGGTCGCCGTGCCGTCGGCGAACAATCTGCTGTACCCGGGCGGAACGGGTGACGTGGTCCTCACCATCACCAACCCCAACGCCTACCCCGTCACGCTCACCGGGGTAAATCTGCCCGTCAACACCTCGTACGCGGGGGGGTTCACGACGTCGGCGTTGAGCACCGCCCAGGGAGGTTGCACGACGGCGACGAGCGACGTGGTCTGGAACTTCTCTACTGGTACGTCCGGCAGCGCTCACACGCTCACGTCCGCGCTAACCATTGGACCAAGCGGCAACGCGAGCAACCCGTTGACGGTCACCTTGACCAATGACGCATCGATGGGGGCCGCGTCCCCGGCGGCGTGTGAAAATACGTTCTTCTCGATGCCGGCGCTCACGGGCATTGCCGCCACGGGGGGTGCCGCGTCCGTCACCACCTCGCCAGCCGTTGACGCGTGGACCAGTTAATCGGTAGGTAGCGGTGGTTCGACACTCCACGCCCCCGTCGTTGAAGGTGGTCCTGTGTTCGATCGCACTCACGGTGGCGTTCGTCTACTCTTCGCAGACCGTTGCCGCTTCGAACTGGACCGTAGCGTTGGCGGGCGGCTCGTACGGCGAAGGACTGTCGAGTTCGACGATCACCACCGCGACGAGCAACCCCGTCATTTTCAGCGCGGCGTGCGCCGCGAGGGGCCGAAAAGCTGTATTGACGTGGACCACCGCGGGCGTCGGCGTGACCGGATACGAAGTCCTCGTCGGCGCCACCGTCAACGGTGCGTTCACGGTCGACGTAAAGCAGCCAATCGGAACCGCGTTGACGGTAACGGAGACCTACAAGCCATCCGCCATCGGCCAGAAGTTCTACCGATTGGAAGCGCAATCGACGAATTGGGCCTTTCCCGGCGCCACGACAGCGAACGCGCGCCAGGCGTCCGTGGCGGGCACGAATGGCGGCTACTTGACCATGGTGAACGCCCGAACGAAATGCGTCGCCACGCCATGAACTGCTAGCCGTCTCAGCGTCTCGCTTGATCGGGGCCTCGTCTCGTCTCTTCTCGTCGCCCTTGACGGTCCGCTCGCAATCGGCAGGAGCGTCCTTGGAGACACACGCCTCCCTCCTCGCACCCTTGGTCCAGTCCTTGCGTCGAAACAGAAAGATAATCTGAACGTAAGGCGATCGAACAAGGACGGACCATCATGAGTGACAAGGAATCAGCAAAAGAGGACGCGGTCAGCGCGACGAATGACTGGAACGCGACAGTCATTGAAGAGTTTCGCGCCAACGAGGGCAAAGTCGGAGGACGCTTCGAGGGTGCACCCGTGCTCCTTCTGGGCACGACTGGGGCACGAACCCATGCTCATCGGGTTAATCCGATGATGTATCTCAGTGAGGGCGCTCGAACCTTCGTCTTCGCGTCAAAGGCGGGGGCCGACACGAACCCCGACTGGTATCACAATCTGGTCGCCGACCCCGCCGTGAGCGTCGAACTCGGCTCGGAGAAGTTCAGGGCCACCGCCAGTCCGCTGTCCGGAGAGGAGCGCGACCGGATCTACGCGCTTCAGGCCGCACGCTATCCGGGCTTCGCCGAATATCAGGCGAACACGAAGCGGATCATTCCTGTCGTGGAGTTGATCCGCGCGTAACGCGGTGCGTTCTCGCTGCGCCCACGTTGACAACGTGGGCGCAGCGAGAACAACGTCACGACGTTCCGGCCTCGATCTTCGACGATCGAGATTACTGGTAGCGTCACGACTGCCAAGGTTGGACGCCCACCTTGACAATCGCTGCTCAAGACCCCGGCAGTCCCTCGAGAACTTCAAGGGCGAGTAAGAGAAACTTCCATGGGTTACTGGCATCAGGTGGCTGCCCCGTGACGGGCGGTCCTCCGTCGCCCCCGCGTGCGGCCGCGCGCTTGGATCGCCTACCCGCGTCGAAGTGGCTCGCCGGAGTCATGGGTCTGCTCTTTTTGAGTTGGTTGATCGAGTCCTACGACATTGGCCTCACGGGCTCGGTGCTGCCGTCGTTGACCCAACAGTTCGCACTCTCGACGTCGATGAAGTCCTTCGTGGCGATCGCCGCGAACATTGGAATCGTGATCGGCATCGTGCCCGCCGGTCGCCTGAGCGACCACTTCGGACGACGTAACGTGCTCATCGCGGGAACGCTCGCCTACGCCGTGTTCACGTTCTCGACCGGCCTCGTCCACGGCGTTGACAGCCTCATAGCGCTTCGAATTGCTGACGGCATGGCCATGGGCGCGGTGTTCCCCCTGCCCTACATCTACGCCGCCGAGATCTGCCCTCGAGACCTCCGGGGTCGATTCATTGGCTGGGCGGACTCGTTACTCTCGGTGGGCTACTTCCTCTCGCCCTTGCTCGCGTTCGTGCTCATTCCCAACGTCGAGAACACGAATGGCTGGCGAGTGATGTTCTTCATCGGCGGCGTGCCGATTCTCTTCGCGCTGCTCGCCTGGCGCCTCTTACCCGAGTCGCCGCGATGGCTTGAGTCCAAGGGCCGATGGATCGAGTGCGAAGAGGCGCTGACCGCGATTGAGTCGCACGCGGTGCGTACGACCGGACGTGCCTTGGCGCCAATTCCAGCGGTTGAACTTTCCGCGACGGCGCCGATCGTTCATCCGCTGCAGTCAATCTTTCGTCGACCGCTTCTTCGCCGATCATTGATGCTGTGGGTGACCTTCGGCGGAACCTTTTTCATCTTTTACTCGATCCAGATTTTCATGCCTACCGTGGTCACGAAGATGGGCTACTCGCTCACCTCGGCCTTCGCCTTCACCGCGGTGATCGTCGGCGTCTCGATACCGGGAAAGCTGCTCGAGTCGTGGGTGATCGAGCGGTGGGGTCGACGGCCGGTGATCATCGCCTTCACGCTCATCGCCGCCGCGGCGTCGTTGGCCTTTGGCTTCGTGCGTGGCGCGCTGCCGATCCTCGTCCTCGGGTGTCTCATGTCGTTCTTCGGTATCGGCGTCGATCCGGCAGTGAAGACCTACACGTCGGAGAACTATCCCACCGAGATTCGTGCCTGGGGTGTTTCGACGACCGAGGGATTCGGACGGCTCATCTCCGGCGTCATCGGGCCGTCGTTCATTCCCGCGGTGCTCTCCAACTTTGGCGCTGGCGCGGTCTACGCGCTCGTGGGCACGGTGGCGATGGTAGCGGTCGTGGTGGTGGCGCTCTTCGGCTACGAGACCCGGGGACTCACGCTCGAACAGAGCGCCGACGTTGCGTTGGCGCCCTTGTCGGTCGCGCCGATGCCCAACGCCTAGCGCGTGACGCGAACGCGAGCGGTGTCCGCTCTCACCGCGTCGTTCAACGCGCCCGCACTCACTAGGAAGTCGTGAGTTCGACCAACTTGTTGAGCGTGTTCCAGTTGCGCGTCGTGACGGGCACTTCGAGGGCCCGAACGACGTAGCTCGGCAGTTTCGACCGTCCGATTCCCAGGGGTAGGAAGTAGTACACCTCGGATCCGACAACGGCAAACCGGTCGAGTCCAAAACGTTCGTGGTCTAGCGCCGCGATTTTCTCTTTGGACACCGTCCTCGCCATGAACCCCACGTGGAGCCCGGCTTCTTCTTCGAGCGAGAACGGATTGTGCTCGACGGCGGCCCCGAGGTCGCCGGCACTTCGCAGCACCACGTTGGTCTTGATGGCGAACCTCTCTTCGATCGCAGTTTCGAGCGTCGAAGCGTCGGGCCACGTCGGACTTGAAAAGATCACGTTGCCACTTTGGATGTACGTTCGGGCGTCGACGAGTCCGAGTTCCCCAAAGAGCGCGCGCAGGTCCGCCATCGGCATCGCGTTGTTGCCGCCGACGTTGACCCCACGCAAGAGGGCGACGTAGACCGAGGGGCGTCTACTCACCGCTTGGACCGCCGCATCCATGAACGTTCACGCGTTCGATCGCCCCCTCAAGTCGACGCCGAAGTGATGCTGACGTGTTCGGAGACGTCGAGCAGTTCCACCCAGGTCTGACCGGGCGTCAGGTCAATCACCTTGCCCGACGCGTTCTTGTAGATCGTTCGCGAGCGCAGATTCGGCCTCGACCAGGTCCCTCGCTGCAGCGTGCCCTGGTTGAAGACCTCGACCGGTCCCGAGCCAATGAGTTGCGCGTACGAGTCGATCACGCCTACGCCACCGACGTAGTTCACCGACATGACGATGACGTTCTTCGGAGAGATGCGGACCCCGTTGGTCGTGACGTCCGGCTGCCCGAAGATGGTTCGATCCCACGATCGACTCGTCGTATTCCAGGTGTACGTCACGGCGTAGCCCTCCGTGAAGCCCACGACGAACGAACGGACACGCGGCCCGCGAAGGCGTTGCGACCGCGAGGCGAAAGTGAAGAGGGCCGGGGGTGGCCGCGGCTTTCCGTCCTTCGCCATCAAGAGCGCGGCGTTAGCGAACAAGTTGTGGGGAGGGTAACGCTTGGGGTCGCGAAACATCGCCGACCCACTGTTGGACTCCGTGTAGAGCTTGACGGGCGCCGTCGCGATGCTCCGTACCGCGTACTCGGCACCCCCCGAGAACGCAAAGATGCCGCCGATCGGAAAGACGATCTCGCGGTCCGTACGACGTACCGAGCGCACCGGTCCCACCACCGTGGGAACACGTGAATTGAAGATCGCCGCGAGACGAGTGATGCCACCTTCGACAATCTCCTCGTAGACGACGTCGGCGTCTTCGACTCCGCTGTGGGGATACGCCTCCGGGGTGTTGTCGATCTTGATCGTGAGTGCGGAACGATGCTTCGTCACCCCTCGCGGATCCGCGAGACCCGTCAGGGGCGCCACCGGACGGGTCTTCTTCACCGGCGGCGTCGTCGTGGACGTCGAGACGGAACCCGTTGACGTGGTGGTCGTTGACGACCCGGCGAGTGCGCTCGACGCCATCGCCACGTTAGAGCACGTGGCGATGGCGAGGACGAGGACGAGGGAGCGACGCATAGTGGAAACCTACAACGTGGGATCGGTGATCACGATCGCCTTCGTTGATCGTTGACGGCGAAACGAGTGGACGGGCAGGCTCTCCTCACGGGTGCGCGCCACTGCCCCTCAGTGCAGATACGTGGCGAAGAACTCTTCTATCCTCTTCCACGCGTCGGCGGCTGACGCGGGTTCTGGACGCACGCCGGCGACGCGCAGCAGCGGTCGAAGAGGTCTTGGCCCGACGGGTTCGTCGTTGAGAAAAGCGTGACCGGCGTTGGGGTACTCCTTCACGTCGTGGATGACCCCGGCCTTCGTCAGCGCTTCGTCCAACCTCGAGGCCGTGTGTTTCAAACTGCGATCTCGGGCACCGTACGAACCAACGATGGGGCACGCTCCCTCGAAGGGGTCGACCTTGTGACGAGGCATCTCGCCGTAGTTGACCGACGCGACGTCAAAACCGGTGCCGGCCGTCAGGAGGGCGAAACCACCGCCCATGCAGAACCCAATGACCCCGACGCCCCCGGTGCACTCGGTCGAACTCTTCAGCCACGTCCGGGCCGCCTCGATGTCCACCAACGCTCGACCCTCGCCCTTCATCATCGCTCGCACGGTGGAGATCAGGCACCGTCGGGCGCCGCCGGCAGAGTAGAGGTCGACGGCGAGCGTGAGAAACCCGGCCGCGGCCAGTCGGTCGGCGTGACGGCGCGTCATGTCGTCGAGCCCGAACGCCTCGTGAATCATCAGAACGCCTGGCCAGGGACCGGTCCCGTCGGGTCTCGCGAGATAACCCCGTAGCGGACGTGATCCCGTGGCGAGGGTGTGGGCGACGGACACGTCAACCATGGTCATGGGCCCAAGGTAGTCCGCTCGACCCCGCGTCGGGCTCGTGTAGTGCGTGAAGCGACAGACTCCGCGACCAGCACCCCTCGTCGCGGGGCGAAGCCAACGCCTCGTGAGGCGAAGGGAGGTCCGACGATGGCCGCCAACCTGGAGCGCTCACGCACGCGGAACTTACGCGAAGGGGCTCTGCGACCCAACATCACTTTCTGAAAGTGGCTGCGTCGCGAAGTGGTCGTCTGGGGACAACACCTTCAGTGAAACGTCGAGTATGAGCGCCAGTCCTTTCGTCAGCGCCCCCTTGTCGTGCGCGGGGCGCCACTCCGACGCCGCCAAGAGGTGGTCACTCACCGTGAAGATGGCGGCAACCTCAACGCCTCGTACTTGGGCGATCGCGAAGAGCGCCGCCGCCTCCATCTCGACCGTGACCACACCCTCATCGCGAAACGCCCGCGCTTCTTCAACCGTTTCGCGGTACACGGCGTCGAGAGTCCAGGTCAGTCCTTCGCTAAAGGGAACGTTGCCAACGACAAGAGCCCGACGAAGTTCATTGGTGAGATCGACCGACGGGTACGCGTAGCGAGCCGAGGGTAGGTAGTGGTGGGACACTCCCTCGTCTCGTATCGCTCCCGCGCAGAGGACCACGTCGCCGAATCCAACCTCTGCGGGCAGTGCGCCGGCGAGGCCCACGTTGATGAACCGTCGCACGCCTAGGGTGGCCAGTTCCTCGATGACGATGGCCGCACCGGGCGCGCCAATGCCAAATCCCTCGACGACGCCGACGCGAGTGGCGGCGTCGCCTTCTCGTAGCCACATCGAGCGCCATGGTGCCGAGTAACCATCCACGTTCTTGAATCCACGAGCCACAAGTAGTCCATGAAGTCGAGTGCTGTAGCCGATGATCACGCCGTCGGGAATGATGACGTCCGGATCGTCCAAGAGGTTTCGAACAACGACTTCGGGACGGATGAGCGGTGTTCCTTGATGCTTGCTGGGGTGGTTGGGAAAAGTGGCCTCGGGAGAACTCACTCTTCAAGTATCACCCGTGACGCTCGCCGCCGAAGGTCTTCACCCTCCGCGACTCGTACGGCAGGGCGCACCACCCCTTCGCGTCATCGCCGTAGCGGGCTTTCAGACTCGACGTCGAAGACGGACGAGCTCAAGAAGCCGGAGCACCCAATCTGGACGTCCGGATCGTGACGTGGCGAGTCACCGTGGGCGTCACGCCCGTCGACACCACGAACGTGAGCGTTTGGACGACGTTCTGCTCGCCGACGGAGACGCCGGAGATCATCGCCGTGGGCTTGGGGCGGCAACGGCGTCCGCGACGTCACGGATCGACGATGTTCTCTCTTCTTACGGCGGCGACCCGTAGTGGAGCGGCGCGTCGGAGACGCAGTGACGCACGGTCATCACCGAACCCGAACGGCCGCCGTACCGGAGGGCGCCGCTCCACCGCCTATTCGCCGGTGAGCCCGTCCACCGATTCGCGCAGGAGATCGGCGTGGCCGTTGTGCCGTGCGTACTCTTCGATCATGTGGCACATGATCCAGCGCAGGCTCGGCGAGCGACCGTCGGGCCACGCGCGACGAGAGAGCTGCTCCATCCCCCCGGCGCCGAGCGCCTCCGCGATCTGGTTGTTCGAGCGCGCCACCGCGTCGCGCCAGAGAGTTCTCAGCTGCTCGGGCGTGTCGTCGACGGCCGAATGCCAGTCCCAGTCGGGATCGGCGTCCCAGTCGACCGCGTCGAACGGCGGCTCCGAGTCCCGTCCGGTCAGCCACTGGGTAAACCAATAGTCTTCGACGAGGGCTAGATGCTTCATCATCCCGCCCAGGGTCATTGTCGAAGCCGCGATCGTCAACCCGAACGCCGCCGCGTCGAGACCCTCGCACTTCCACGCAAAAGTTGAACGTTGGAACTCGAGGAAGCCGGCGAGAGTGGCCGGCTCGTCTCCCGCCAGAGGAGGTTCCGGACGTCCTTGTTCATCCACGTCAGCCACGGCCAACGAGTCTAGACAATCGTCCAACCCGATGTCTTAACATCAATCCGTGATGCATCTCGACCACTGTGACGCGTTGACGGACGAGGTCAACCGATTTGCGCTCGTGCTGAGCGCCACCCCATCGGACACCCCCGTGCCCTCGTGTCCCGGTTGGACGACAGCCGATCTGGCCGAACATCTAGGCACCGTACACCGATGGGCAGAGCACCTCGTCCGCGCAAGGGCCACGGAGCGAATTGCGAGTGACGTCATGGAGTTCAGTCGAGGCCCCGTCACCGCGCAGTGGATCCGCGAGGGGGGCGCCCAGCTCTGTTCGACGCTTCGATCCAGCGACCCGAACGTCGCCATGTGGGCGTGGGGTGAAGATCAACACCTGAAGTTCTGGTCGCGCCGGCAGCTCCACGAAACGCTCGTTCACCGGATGGACCTCGAACTGGCCGTTGGCCTCGCTCCTCACGCCTCGGCTGAAATTGCCTCCGACGCGATCGACGAGTTTCTCGTCAATCTCGCGCGCGCCGCGTACTTTTCGCCGCGCGTCACCCAGCTTCGAGGCGACGGCCAGCTAATCCGGATGAGCACAATCGACTCTCAAAGGACGTGGACGGTCGAACTCGGGCCGGATGGCTTTTCTATGATCGAGCGCGACGAGACCGCGACGGTGCAGTTCGAAGGACCGGCCGCTGAACTCCTTCTCGCCTTGTATCGTCGCGTGCCGATCTCGAAAACGAGTGTCGACGTCGTCGGCGACGAGAGATGGGCTGCGTTCTGGCTGGACCACTCCGCGCTGGAGTAAAGCGCGCGACCCGTCAGGTCGTCGGTGGTGCCGCTGGCGTGGTGTAGCCCACCTCGCCAAAGCGACACGAGGATCGAGGGCCAACGGTGCCTTCCGGGTTTGGTCCCTTACTCGCGACCCATCCAACTGGCGACGCACGCTTCGTTGCCCTCGGCGTCAGACAGAACCCACCACGCGGGCGCGTGCTGATTGGTGACGAGGTGTCCGCCGGCGGCAATCGCCGCGTCGACGCGCGCCTCAGCCTGATCGTGGGGCACGTAGACGTCCACGTGGACGCGACCTCGCTCGGTGCGCGGCTCGTCGAGCAGCTGGAACCGGACCGATGGTCCGCACGAATGGGGATCGAGCAGTTCCTCGTCGCCCGCCTCGCGGTAGTCGAGGACGGCGCGCCAGAACGGCCGCACCTCCGCGATGACGAGCGCGTCGATCGAAATCCGCACGTCCTGCACGGCGGCGGGGTCAGCCGGCACGCCCAACCTTCGCGCCGCCGCCGAGATCTTTCTCGCCAGCTCGATGTCGCGCTGACTCAAGCCGTCAACCTCGTGGGTCATCAGCCGCACCGTGACGCTCGAATACCGCAGGTCAACGTCGGGATGGTGACTCGCCTCGTCGGCGAGTCCGCCGATCGTGTCAACGAGCGCCACGCCGTTCGCGAACGACCCCGTGCGAAAGTACGCGGCCACCGCGTTGGCCAACATTCGCCAGTCGTCGACGCCCTCGGCTTCGTGGAACTGCCGCGGCGTGATTCTTTCAGGCATGTCTGGCAACTTACTCGCTGAAACCCGAAGATTCGCGGGGCGACAAGGGGCGTGACGCCACGAGCTGGAAGCCGTCGGCGGCCTGCGCCCATGATCTCGCGTCGCCGCGACGGGGCGCGACGGGGCGCGACGTCAGCCGCTCCTCAACGGATACGCCGAACGCGGTCCACGTGGACGTGATCTCGCGGTGTCATTACGTTCAGACAACAATTGACTTTCCCTCTCTCCTTTTGACTTCGATCCGCTATAGGTTGGCTCGCAGGCCAGCATCACTGAGTGCGCACCATCGTCACTCCATCGTTCTGACCGAAGGGTGCACCATGACCAAACACCAACGTCGCTGGTCCCGCCATCACGTATCCCTGCTCGCCGTCGCGGCACTCGCCTTCAGTGGATGCGCCGTGACCAACGGCTCGGCCGTCCCTTCGTCTCGGGGCTCCGTGACTCCAACGCAGTACGTCGCGCCTTCGTCACAGTGCACGCCCAACTCGAACTTCATCTCTCAATCGATGACGGGGACGATCACGGGCTGCTTTCGTGTGCCGGCGCACGAAGGTAACTCGCTGGTCGTGTCACTACAGTCATACCTCGACAACACGGCCACGCCCTCAAACGTAACGACGACCACGCGGGCAGCGTCGTCACCCGACAGCCTCACGATCTCCCTCGTCAACGCCACCACTCGTCCGGGCCAGCGCGTCATCGTCAAGGGTGCCTACGCAGCGGGTTCCACGGTGACAAGGTCCTCCTACGCCAACCTCTGCTGGGACGGATGCCAGTCGGGACTCGTCGAGCAGGCAGTCCCTTTGCATTGGACGTCACCACAGACTTTCACCGCGACACTCGTGGTTCCCGCCACGGCGTGGCTGGAGGTCCACAACGCCCACGTGTCCGTGCATCCGCTCGTTTCGGGGAGGTACCGCGTCTCGATTCAATGCGTGCAGGCGACGTCGGGTTGCGCGCTACGCCCAGGCGACGCCAGTGCCGGTCTCGACTTGAAGGCACCGACGCCACCACGTTGCACTGCTGGGCTGTCCTGCGCGTCCCTACGACTGAGCACCCATCACGCGGCCAGCGGCGATCAAGTGATGGTCAGTGGATGGGCGCCACTGCAGTCCATCATCGGCCAGCCGTTCGGTGTGAACCTCTCCATCGCTCCGTCAACGTCAGATCACTACGCCGCCCTCTCGTCGAGTGAATCCTCGAAGGGCGGAGGTCTCAACGTGGTCCTCGCTCCTACTATCTTTTCGGTCACTCCCGATCGCACGTGGGCGTCTCTGGGTCACCTCCCCTACGTCGCATCAACCTGGGCCGGCCCTTCGGCCATCGCGCCGGTTCCGGGTTCGTCAGAGGTCGCGTGGTGCGCGTCGACCGGGCCGACGCTCGTGAACGGCGCGGTGTCCACTCCCGTGTCGACCAAGGGCGTCGCGTCGACACTGCGCGGATCGGGTCTTTCGCTACTTCCGGGAGCCGCAGCCACGCCGCGTTGCGCGTCGATCCTCGAAGATCCCCTGCACCGCTCGTCGATCTTCGTGGGCTTTGACGCGGCGGTCGGCGGATCAATTCCTCCGGTCTATCTGGCGGGTCTCTACAGCACGGACGCCGGCGCCACGTGGCAGTGGGTGCCGACGCCGTCAGGACTCTCGAAACAGGACTTCTCGGGCTTTGCGGCGATCGGCGCGCAGGTGGTGGCGATATTTTTCGACGCCAACCAGGGCGGTGGCTACGGCGCCAACTGGCCACTGGGGTCCACTCACGGTGTGATCGACACCGAGGCGACGGTGAACGGCGGCGTCAACTGGACGGCGAGCACCCTGCGTTGCCCAAGTTACGGGCCCTGCACCGAATTCGGTCCCTTCCTGATGGGGAACTGCGCCATGAACGGTTCGAATCAGGCACTCATGAGCGGTGCTCCCGACCGTGCGACGGGCGCCTTCGACCGGTGGCAGAACTCGTCGTGGGTCAGCACGGTCAACAACTGTTACGCCCAGCAGCTCGTCACGACCTCCGCGCACGGACTCCTCCTCGTCGATTCCTCGTCGCAGTACGAACTGCTGCAGTCGACTGATTCGGGTCGGTCATGGTCGAATCGAGGCGTCCCCACGCCCCCGGGTCAGACGTTTCCCCTCTCCTACGGCGACCTGCTGACCTTCACGCCCACCGGCGACCTGCTCGCGGTGGCCAACTCAGCTTCTCGGACGCGCCAAACCCTCTTTCTCCTCAGACCTAGATCCACGACGTGGTGTCGCGTGCCGCACGTGTTGGACGGTCCGCAAGGTACCTGGAGCGTCGACTCGATTCGTGTCGACGCGAGTGAACTTCTCTGGATCCAAACGCGAACGTCGATCAGCGCGAACCCGCCTTCGCAGCTCCGCGCCCTGCCTCTCTCGGAGATCAAGTGCTGACGCTTGGCGTCTCAGATGGCGTCGCCAATCGAAAGCACGACGCGGACGTTGTCGCCGAGGTCGAGACCTTCGGCCGTTCGCACGGTTGTCTTCACGGGAACGAGGTAGGCCCCGTTCTTGGGAAGGAGCGACGTGGTCCATCGCGTCGAGCCGATCTTCGCGGTCACGGGTATCACCCCCCAGCCGTACGTGACGAGCGCGGCGATCGCGTGTAGTTCCGTACTCTCCTCTTCGGGGACCGTGACGAAATGAAACGGCGAAGGTCCCCTCCAGTACCAGATCTCGCCGTTGAAACTGAGTCGCACGCAGGGAGAATACCAACTGGTCCCTGGTCCCTGGTGGCGCTTTGAAGGAGCCTCGTAGGCGGGCCCGACGTCGTCGACGAGACCCGGGAGCGTCGCGCGTCCGCGATCGAGTCGGGGCTACGCGCTAGGGCACCAACCTGTGCAGCGACGACTGTGTTGCGCCGACGTCTTGGGCGTAGCACGTGGTCGCGCCGTCGAGATAAGTGAGCCACGCGGTGTCGGCGTTCAGCTTCGCGTTGGCTTGCTCGAACGCCGCGAGGCTCTCGTAGCCGGCCAGCCAGCCGACGCCGCCGTAGTTGCCGGTCACGGTGGTCAAAAACATCGTGGGGCGTCCGGAGATCGCTTCGGCCTTTTGAGCGATTTCAACGCCGTTCGCCAGCGCTTTCGTCAGCTGGCCATTCGCGCACACCGCTTGAATCGAGCTAATCAGCTGCACGGGTCCGCTCTCGCCCGTGCCGTCGTACAGTGACTGGTACAAGCCGTCGTCGACGCCACCGTTGACGAACTGCGCGCCCTCGGCGGCGAGTGACAAGTACTTGGAATTGCCCACGAGCTTCGCGAATGACGTTTCGAGCGACGCAAGGTCGTCCCACGACGAGCTCCACGTGACGGTGCCGAAGCCTGGCGACAGCGTGGACGCCCACAGTTGGACCTCGCTCTCGGTCACCACCGCGACGTGATCGCGAATCGTCGCGGCCCACTTCAGGGCGTCGGCACCGGTAAGACGCGCCTGCCTAGTAAACAGATACATAGTTCCCCCCTAGCGTCGAGCGAGGGTCGCGAGACTCCATCGCGGAACCTAACATATTTCCTGTATATTTACGAACGAAAACGAGAAAGTCGAACTCTGCGTCCCGTTCCTCACAGACAAGAACTTCGAGAGTGAGTTGAGTCAGGCGCGCGCCGTCGACGCACGTAGGGACTGATGCTCAACTACCAACGGCACCGCGCCTCCCTGCGCCGGGAGCCTTCGCCGCCCGCTCTCATCCAAGGTACGGCCACGTCACCGAGAGCTATCGCTCGTGACCCACGTGCCACTTGGCACACGTCGGGCACTGGTAGACATTCATTGGTTCGCCGTCGCGCTTCATCATCGCGTGCGCCCGGCCAGCGGCCTCGGCGCGTGTCGCGTAAGCCTTCTTGGGCTGACCTCGCGACGTCGTGTGAGCGCTTGAACCGCGGCGCAGTGACGTGCCGGCACCTCTCTGTCGATCGCCGTAACGGCCCGACCAGTAGAAGACAAGGGCGAGCAGCCCCGCGACACCAACCAGCACACCAACGTCGATCGTCATGGCTCGACCCTCAAGCAAAGGACGTCGAGCCAGGTGGTCTCACGATCACGATGCTTCCTACGGTGAAGCTTCTCGCCACGCCGGCAAGGCTGCCCCGCGACACCGTAGAGGGCGCGCTCGGACGAACCTAGTCGGCGGGGCTCTGCGAAACGCCTGCGTTCAGAGTGAATGACTGCAAACCTAGCTCCGATACCCAAGAGTGGGCGTCTTCAGCATCGGAGGGCCGCCGCGTCGAGGGGTGCGTGACGGAGATGGCAAATTCGACAGCCCACAACCGACGCGGCCAACTTCACCCAGAGTGGTGATCGTCAACGATCCGACGAGCGCCAGTACTCCTCGAACCAGTGGGTCGACCGTCCTGCGTGACTCCTTTGACCTCGAGTCGGCCGCACTGTCAACGCGTGGCTCCGCGGACCGTTCAAAGTTCGACGTCTCATGGCGATCGCCGTCGACCTTGAGGGCAGCGAAGTCGAGACCGAAGGGCGATGGACGTGCGGCGAACCTTGGTGCGCGAGACTAGCGTTTCACGCTCGCTCCTCGGTGGGCAGGCATCTCTCCTCCTTTGGAGGCGCGAGCGGTGAACGTGCCGAAACATTTGCAAGTCTCGGGTGAGCTTGAGGCACAACTCTTCGTGGCGCGGACCCTGGATGGAGCGAAAAGCTCTACCCCGTCTAAAGCCCCGGGCACGACGTGGAGCGTTCGCTACCAACCAATGACGGCTACGCGACTCCTCGTCGCCCGGACGTCCCCCTGGCGATCGCCTTTGCGACGTGCTTCGCTTCAGGTACCACGTTCGTCAGTTGGTCCCATCGTCGACGTCGTGAAAGATGATGTCCATCTCCGACGCGAGCGACTCGGCAGTGATTCGGCGAAACGACTCATTGAGTATCGCCGCGTTACGTCGTATCACGAGAGCCTGTCCGGCGTTCAAATGGTCCTCCAATCCGAGAAGACCACGGGGCCAGAGGAACGCTGGTTGGATGCGAATCTGCAAATGATCAAACTCAAAGTCATTCACGTGAAACTCCGTCACGGGAAACGGTGTAATGCCAACGTCGCCAAATGAGGCCTCCCATGTTCTCGCGCAAAACTCGCGCAACGGGCCTTCGGCTCCATCGAGCGTGGTCACTCGATGGGAAGGAAGGTCGCCTCGCGACGTGACGTGTTCTCGCGGATGAACATCGAGGATGCCCGGCAGTCGCGGCGTCTCACTGAAGTTCATGAGCCAATGACTGTTTCGACCCGCAAAACTCTCCGAAGACTCCGGGTCCCGATCGAACTCGCGGCAGATCGGGCAAACGTCGCTTTTCATGTCCATAACCATCTAGTCTTACTTTATTTTTTATTGATACGTGGGCATCCTTGATCACCCCGGCGCAACCTCTGCGGCCGCGGTAGAGGTTCGTCTCTCGTGGTGTACTTCAACTCGTAGGTCGCCGGTGGGTGCTCGTTTCAAAGCATCGACCGGGTGATTCGAGGCCGAGCACGGTCGCGCGGCGCGTCAGACGCAGTCGAGACTCGTGCGATCTATCTTGACGTTCAATCTCCTCCGACCCGCCAGCAAAAAAAGCCAATCCCAGTGACTCTCTACGTCGGTGCCAGCGTGTAGGCGACTATCTGCGACGCGCCCTTGCCCGCGCCGTATTTGGGTCCACCCGCCGGCACGATCACGGTGTTACCAGCGATGGCGATGGGCGAGTTCGTCGACCTCGGCAGCTGCCGCTTGTAGACGATCGCGCCGTTCGAGCGGTTGAGGGCCAGCAGCTCGCCTTGGAACAGCGTCGTGAAAACCAAGTTGTTCGACACCGTGGCGGCGCCTAGCGGAAGCCCGTTTACCTTGGTCTCCCATTCGACCTTTCCGGTGACGAGGTTCAACGCTTCGACGTCGCCGGAAAGCTTCTTGCCCACGTTCACACCGACGACTTGATCAGTCTTGGAGAAAGAGAAGGCGAAATTGCAAGTCACGACGTAGACGGTGTTCCCCGCCACAGCCATGTTGGTCAAAATGCCACCAAGGGCGCCAGGGATGTACGTGAAGGGGACCGACAGCTTGCTCTTACCCTTAAGCGCCTTCAGCGAGTCGTCGTCGTGGCCGTTGTGAGTGCCAACCGGTGTCTTCCAGATCAGTTTTCCGGTGGAGGCGTTTATCTCGTAGACGATGCCCATCTTGCCGCCGCCAATGACGACCGGGACACCGTTGGCGTTCGCCGAGATCGGCGAGGCCTGCATGTCGTAGTCCTTGAAGTCGTTCGTCACGCCCTGGTAGTACCAGCGAAGTTTGCCCGTCGCGGCGTTGAGGTTGACGTCGCTGTCGGTGTAGAGCAACGCGCTCGGATCCGTGAGCGCCGACGCCAGGGACTGATAGGGATTGCCAATGCCGAAGGTCACCGACCCGTCGGCGCTGACCAGTGGTGTCTCCCAGGCGCCACCCGCCCCCAGGCCGACGGCTTTGACCCCCTTGTCGCCCTTCGGTACCGTCTTGAACGTCCACAATAAGGCGCCCGTTGCGGCGTTGAGAGCGAAGACCACACCCCCGCCCGGCACGAGGCCGTACTGACTCGCCAAGTAGACCCGCCCGTTCGCGACCTGCGGTTGAATGCCGAACGTGCCCTGATCCTTCTTGAGCAGTTTGTCGTTCGACCAGATGCTGTGACCGGTGTTCGCGTTGAGTGCGAAGACCGTCCTGGGGGTCGCGCCGTAGACCTTGCCGTCGACGACCGCAACGCCGTTGGGCCCGGGTCCGCTCGTCTCCTTCTTGTTCACGAGGTACGACCATTCGAGATTGCCCGTCGCCAGCGAGAGCGCGTAGACGTTCGAGTGGAGGTCTTGGACGTACACCACGCCGTTTACGACGATGGGTGTCGCCGCGAGTGTGCCGTACCCGCCAACATTCTTCTTGGCTTTGCCCGTGAGTGAGAACGACCACCTCTCCCTCAACGTCGACACGTTCGCGGCGGTGATGGTCGAGCCCGCGGCGTCGCGGGTGTTCGCCAGGTCGCCGTTTGAATACGGCCACGACGCTCTCGACGTCGGACGGCTCGAGGCAGTCGCCGGATGCACGCCAGCCAGCGCGCCGCCGACGCCGAGAGCCAACGCCACCGTGACGATCCGAGCGCGTCGTGACGTCGATGTCGTCATCATTGACCCTTCCTGGTGCGCCCGTCAACATTGTTGCGCATTCGAGGCTGGCCGTCGCTTACCTCGGCGTGGAACTTTGGGATCGCGTACCGCTTCCGGTGATTGAGTCGACGCAGCACCATAGTCTGCGATGAAGTGACCGCACACATGGATCGCGAAGCTCCAACGTTGCAAAGCGCTCAGTGCGTGCAGGCATGCGTCGCTCCCTGCGGCGACGGTTCACTCCGGCTCACCGGTGAAAGGCTCACGCTGACCGTCGGAACACGATGGACACGTCGGCGTCGTGGGGCCAGCACGAGCAAGCCAGCGCCTAGCCACGTTCAACAACTCGCGCCGGACGACACGTAGCCGGCGTCGACGAACGGTGCACCGGTCACGCGAACTTCGTAGACTCGCCTCTCGTGAGTCTCAAGACGCTGTCCGGGTCAAGTTCGAAGTGAGTAAAGGTGCCGTCGTCGGCACGACGTCAACGAAAGAGGAGTCTTCATGTCGAAGTCGCCGTTGGAAACACTGCAAGCCGCAATGGCCGCGATTGAGTCAAGGGACGTGGAGTCGTTGATGTCTCTCTTCGATGAACATTGCACAATCTCTCACGAGAGGAACGTCGTGATCGCGGATGGCCACGACGCCATACGAGATTTTTACACGGCAGCCTTCGAACGCTTCCCGAACTTCAAAGTGGAACTTGGTGAGTACCTCACACTGGGCACTGTTCTCATGGCGATCGAGACTAATGTTCCGGCTTCCGGAGATGAGGGGGAGACGATCAGCTCCGCGTGGGCCTATCAAGTCCGCGATGGAAAGTTCACGTTGATGCATATGTTCGACCCAACCGGCGATATGGAAGAGTTACTTTCCCGCGACTCCCTCGAGTAGTCATGGAGTGATCCGTGGCGACGCACGTCAAGGATTCCCCAATACGACGATGAGTTCCACACCGTGACACGATTCGCGCACTCATCGTGGGCCGCGATGAGTCGAGGTGGCGTCGATTTGATTGTCGACCACGTGTTCATCGACGCGACTCTTCGCGGTCAAGCGAGGGGCAACCTAGCCAAGGCATTTTGGGTGGAGGTCACGTGCGACGGCGGTGAACAGATGCGACGTGAAAACGCGAGGGAACCGATACCCCGGCTTGGCTTCGGGAACGTCCGAAGTCGTGCACCGCGATATAACCTGCGACCTCGGGGTCGACACAACCACGACCCCTCGATCATTCTTGCGCACCCGATCCACGACACCGTGAGGGGAAGAGGAGTTGACGACCGCGTCAAGACGAAGGTATTCAGACAACCTCGCGCGAAGGGGAAAGTCGTCGCACCAGCCAGGGGCCTTGGAATGAGCCCATCGTCGAGCGAGTGGCCATCATTCTCGGTGACCGTGATCGACTTGAAAAACGACCTCTCAGCTCACCGTGGAGCGACTGCCTGAGAGTTTGGAAGCTGGGAACGGGCCGGCTTTCGACGTACCCGTCATCGTGTCGCCCTCGACGTTGACGTCGAAATTCAGCGTCAGTCGCATCGGTGTCGTGACGACTTGCGACCAGGTCAGACGACTCCCCTCGGCGACGGCGTCAATGAAGTCCACGGCTTCCGCTTCCGAGCGCGCGACGCCGTGAATCAAACCATCCTCCTCGGTGATCTCGAAAACGACATCCATCTTGCCAATGAGCGTGTCGATAGTCACGTCCCACGAACCCGCGAAGGTGGTCATATGCTTCGTCGTCCTTTACTGGTCTCGTTAGCCGCAACGCTACACAACGTAGTCTCGTGCCCACCCAATTCGTGGCAACGCTCCTCCACACAATATCTCCACCACCATTTACCTCTCATGAAGGCGTCGTCACCTTCACGCGGCATCCAAATAATCGACGAGGCGCTACCTCGGCATGGGCCGCAACCTCTCTTGGAGACCCTGGGGAAGAGGGACCGCCGGATTCGACTGATCTCCATCCACGAGAGGCGTCGCGGCGCGCGAAGGAGGAGATCGAGAATCTCTCGAAACGGCGCCGTACACGCCAGAGACTCGACGAGGTGACGATGTGACGAGGTGACTTAGACAAAGGGGCGATCAAGACGAAGTCGACGCCGAGTGTCCCACCACACTAAGTTCAGTGGAAACTCGCGAACGCGTCGCGGCAACACACGATGCGTGACCGCCGCGACGCGGGTCAGAGCATCGAATCGACGCTGAAGGGCGTCGCTCCAGGCAATTCCAAGTTCTTGACGAAACACCTCGGGCAGGAAGCCAGCGGTCACGAATTCGTGCAATGGCCCGAAGCCTATTCGTAACACCTTCGGAAGAAACGACAGTGATATCACGTCTCGCAAGTACGAGCGAGTGACGTCGTCCATAGCAATGAGTTCAAGTGACGTTCGCCAGTACGTGTCGAAGGCCTCGCGATTTTCGGGCCACTGCGCCGGGGAGACCTGGAGCGTCGTTGCGAATCGTGCGCAGCAACTATAGAGTTCATCAAGCGTCGCCGACGACTGAGAACCGTAGACGAACGTGACCGCCTCGAGCGCGCCTTGGTACATGCACGCAGCCACCCAGAGCTGAAGATCGGGATCGAAAGCGCTGTACGTCACCGCGTCATCGGCGAGAGAGTAAACCTTCTGGTGTTGTCGATTCACCTCGCGCCGAACGAAGGCCCGATCCTCATCATCACCGAGCAACGCGACGAGGATGTAGCCGAGTGTCGTACGGGTGCGCTTGATCGGGTGACGCGTCAACGCGCCGCTGTCGACGCGACTCTTCGCGACACCGTGGCCAACCGACAGCCGTGAGAGCTGCATCACGACGTTGGCTCCCGCCGGCGCGAGAGACAGACCGTTCATGAGCATCGCGCGCAGCGCGGGCGAAGGCGCGTCGATCGCGCCCGGCTCTCGCCTCCTTCTTCGTGGTGACATTGAACGCACTCCGTGACCCGAACGGTCATCCACAGCGTAGACCGCGAGGGGTTACCTCTTCGGTCGCGGGTAAGCGTACTGACCGGTCAACTCACCAGACAGAGCCCGCCACCCAACATCTCGGGTCCGTTGAGCGCACCCGCGGCCTCTGTCGCCACCCGTGACGCTCGCGACGAGACGAGAGCGAATGAAGGGCCGTCCCTTCGCGTTCGCGTCGTCGGTCCACCCTAGAACGTCCGTGGAAAGGTCAAGTACGCCAAGCGACCCTGTCGACGTCGGGGTACACCGAAACCGGGTTTGGCAATGATCGAACGTCCGACGTATCGATGAAGTGTCGGCCACACGCTGATGACCGATCCGGGGGTGGTGCACCGGAGACCACGGAACGATCGAAAGTGAACGTGCAAGATTCGGTCGCTGCTTACCCGCGAAGCACCTCCGGAGTTTGCCCTCGATGATCACACCGGCGCCAAACTCCGTGGGTCAGAAAGCTACCCATCGAGGTCGCGACGAGCTAATCCTTGAGATCGTCCGGCCCGTCAGGAACATCGACGGCGTGCTCACGCAGAGCCTCGAGAGGCACGATCTCGAGGGCACGCTCGTGCGTCGAAGCAAGGATCACGTAGGCCGCCGCCCCGTCGCGATGGGAACGGAGCCAATTGGCGGCGGTCACGCACCACCGGTCGCCGGGTTTCAGTCCCGGAAACCCGTACTGGGGTAGCGGCGTCGTCAAGTCATTGCCAATTCGGCACTGGTGCTCGAGGAATTCGGCGGTGACCACGGCACAGATGGTGTGGCTCCCAAGGTCGTCCGGTCCTGTCGCGCAAAACCCGTCACGGTAGAAGCCCGTGACGGGGTCGACGCCACAGGGCTCCAATCGTCCCCCGACGACGTTTCGATCGACCATGGACCCAGTATCGTCGATGCTCTAGCCCCTCTGGCGCTGGCGAGCGAACGGAGCACTTCCGGGCTGCCCGTCGTCCCAGCTCCTGGTGTCAGAAGTCCGGCGCTAGCGGCCCGCTCGTGGCAAAAGCCACTCGTACCCCTCGCAATAGTCGGAGTTCGTGGCGAAAGGTTTAATACCTGATGAAAGTCGCGACGGGCCGTTATACACACCGTGCTTGGATGTCGCAGCAATTCGTCGCGCTTGGACGCTGTCGAACGGCGACGCTACCTGTCTTCGACAGGCTGGCTTTCGGGCCGATGGCGACGACATGAATCAACACAACCTCTGCGTCGAAGTTTACGAGAAGTTGCGTGGACCGGGTTACGGCGAGGCCTACTGATCTGGCGTCCGGAGCACCGCGTGAAGCGAATGAGTCCCGCCCCGGCGTGAGGGTCAAGTTCGCTGGCATCGGTCGTCCCCCCTACCCCCGTGGCTTCTCTCCAGGTGGCAGAGCCCACTCGGCGGCGCACCCCACTCCCAGGCACTTCCAGTGAACAAGGCTGCTAGCGGTACGGTCAACTTCTCTTGCGTCGGCCGCGTAATCGCGCACCGGCGCGTGGTGGTGAGCGAGGCCCTGTCCGGTCTCTCGTTGCACGATGCCCACGGTCCTCCATTCGACGAAGCAATCTCACTCACACCATAGGTTGCCCCCGCTGGCGCGCCGTGAGTTAGGTACCCAACGGTGGTTGATGTTCGTCGAACCCTCAAGTGCGGGAAATCTCATCTGAAGGGTGTCGGAGATCCGACGCTGCCGTTCGCCAACCGTGCGTTGGGGGCTGCACGTTCATTGCGTCAACGAATGCGTGTTGCAGCCATTTGCACGTGGCGCTAAATCGGCCCGATTACTTGTCCAGTTCGGCTAGGACTTCGCCAATGATCTTGGTCATTTTGTGGGCCGGGAGTGGATCGCCCCCTTCAGCTTGCGCCACTTCTTCGGAGAAGGCCTCGACCGAGTGCGTCCCGCCAATAAGCACGTGTCGCAGCGCCTCGCCGCTCGCCTCGGAGTCGTTGACCTCTTTGAGCGCGCCGGCGACGTCATGGTCGGGTGACTCGGCAAGGGTGTGAACGACGTTCATCGCTTCCTCTCTTCCGCTCGCCGTTGAAACGGCGGGCGCGCGATCGGGATTTTGTTGAAGATCCCATTCGGCAAGTGCCTCGCTGTAGCCTCCCTCGCCGGGATGTAACAACCGAGTCGTCGGTGCTACGAGCGCGTCAGCACCGTCGACGCTCGGAACGTCGGCGGCGTCGTCACCGTCGTGATGTCGCCCCTCAGGAATCGGCACCACCAGGCTGCCATCGGGATTGCGGATGATCTCCATGTCGTCGCTCCTCTAGGGCACCGCTTCGTGCCCGTCACCCCCAACCTAAAGGGTGCCGCGGAACGACAATCGTTACACGGGTGGACGTTCCATTGTTCGCCAGCCGTTCACCAGTGAGCGTGAAAGAGTTCACGAACGATTCCCTTTGAAAGAGGCAACGCCGTCGAGGTGAGCCCTTCTGCGCGACCACCTTCAATGGGCGCTGGACTGATCAGAATCGGTGATCCGTGGGGCTGTTTACCTTCTTTGAAGAGAGACGGAGCCTTGGTCGGCGTGGCCGAGAACGTGTGAGTGCCGTCGCGTGGATCGAGCACGCCCGCGCCGCGGGTCTCGACGACGAGAGCATCGAGGCCCTCTTTCGCGACTGCTTTCGGCCGACCTCGAAGGCGGTTCTCACATGACCGCCGTACCGGAGGCCGAGGGGCTAGGTAAGCGCTACGGACGAAAGTGGGCACCGCGCGACTGCACTCTCGAAATCCCCGAGGGTCACGTCGTCGGGCTCGTCGGTCCAAACGGCGCGGGAAAGGCGACGCTTCTGAACCTAGCGGTCGGCATCTTGGCGCCGACGCGTGTCGAAGCGCGCCGACGCACAGACCGAGTCTGAGAACCCACGGAGACGGATTAGTTCTTCGACATTGCCTCCCCCACGCAGGTTCCCCTCCCTAGTGCGCACCGAAAACTTGACATATGTCGACAATGGAATATATATTGAAACCGTGGCTCGCTCTTCCGCGACATCGGATATCTTCAACGCAATTGCCACGTCGCACCGTCGCGAAGTTCTGGACACGTTGATCACGGGCGAGAAGTCAGTCGGGGCGATCGTGAGTGACCTCTCAATGTCCCAACCTCAAGTTTCAAAACACCTACGTGTTCTGAGCGACGTCGGCCTCGTCAAGTGTCGTGCGGAAGGTCGGCGACGACTCTACCGACTAGACCGGGAACGTCTTCGTCCCCTCCACGACTGGTTGGAGAAGTACGAACAGTCCTTGAACGAGCGACTCGAGAGATTGAACGACTACCTCGGTGACCTGCAGGGAAGGAAAAGTTAGCAATGACGACCACCTCAAAGACCTACAACGACAAGGAGAACCGCCGTGACACCTAATCGACATGGATCGGCTGTTATCGAATTCCCGAATGATCTCGAGATTGTCGTCATTCGAGAGTTCGACGCTCCGATCGAACTCGTCTTCGACGTGCTGACGAAGTCGGAGCACGTGCGCAAATGGTTCGCCCCGTTTGAGGAGAGGATGACGGTGTGCTCGATCGACCTGCGCGTCGGGGGGAACTGCCACATGGTCTTCGTGACCGAAGACGGAACCGAGTGCTCGTTTCGTGGAACCTACTTGGAGATTGAGCGGCCGTTCCGGACCGTCGAGACATGGTTGTTCGAAGGCTGGCCGGACGCGCCGGCCGTCGAAACCGTAGAGCTGCTCGAAAGGAACGGGGTGACGAGGTTGACGAACAGCCTGACGTTCCGTGACCAGGCTGGCCGTGACCACATGACCAAGACTGATGGCTTCGAAGCGAGCTTCGACAAGATGGGGGCTTACTTGACGTCACTCTTGGATCCAACGGGAACTGCCTCTGGAAGTTGAGGTTCGAGCCAGCCTTCATCGCTGGTGCACCCACGTAGGCCATAAAGTGATCCTCGGTGGGTTCGCCGCGTGTCACGGAACGCGCAAATTGCTCGGAGTCGATCATCGGTGGCGCTTCACGGAAAGTCTCTGACTCGAAGGGAGCGCAGAATGTTGTTGCGGAGAACCGACGCGACGCCAACTTCGCCCGCGCGGTGTCGAGATAGGTCAATCTGTTGTCGCAGAGATGATGTCGACAATCTTGGACTGGAGAAGGGCGGCATGATGAGGTCGGGTGGTGTGGATCAATGGGAATGAGGGCAGCCGTCGTGCTTTACGTGGTCGGTATGGTAGCCGTCGTGGTCGTCGTGGACGTCCTGTTCCTCAGTCGCCACATCTTGAAACGGCTGCTCGTGAACGTCGGAATTGTCCTAGTCTTCGGGGCGTTCTACCTGGCGTTCTTGAAGCATCCATGAGTGCACTCGCCGCACCGCTCGTCACTCGGCCGCACGGCGAGCGTACGTCGGTCGTAGCAACTTTTTACTCGCCGGAACGTGAAAATCTCATGACCTCGTACCGCGATCCCCGCAACGACGGCAAGGGCGGCGAGTAGCGCTATTCCCGCGACCACCAGGTTGAGGAAGATTTCTTCACGAACATTGGGTCTTGACGGCAGACGCAGGCTTCAATTGACCGCCTCGACGGAGCACTGCGGACTTGGCTTCCGAGAGGGATGACTCGGTGCGGCTCTTGGTGACGATGATGGCTTTCGAGCGTTGCCCGCCTCCTAAATCTGGATCGAGCCGTCCTCGTCGAGTGTCCATCCGGGATTATGAGCGACTTCCCACACGTACCCGTCGGGATCAGCGAACGCGCCGGAGGTGCCTCCCCACTCCGCGATCGCCGAGGGACGTACTATCGTCGCACCCGCGAGTTCGGCTTCGGTAAGTGTCGCGCCGACCTCTTCTGGCGTACGCACGTTGTACGCCAATTCGACTCCCGGAGCACCATGACCGCCAAGAGCAGTCCAGAGTCCAAATACCATTGGACCCGCCTGAAAGAAACACACCTCACTGTCAGGCTGTCGAGCTTCCTTCCAGCCAATCGCTTCGTAAAAGGACCGAGCAACTTTGAGATCGTGGACTCCGAGTGTTACCAAACTGATGCGCTGCTCCATTCGGACAGTATGGCATTGGTCATCGAGGCAGTCCTGGCGAAGGCGAACAACTACGTTTGCGCGCGGCCCGTGACGCAGCATCCCCATATGGATCGACGCGTTTTGTGGACGAATGCGCTCGAAACGAACGAGCTGTTGTCAATCGGCGACAATCGGGGTCGGAGAGCCTACGCGCCGGTTCTGTACCAGCGAACGGGCGGCCATCTGATTGAGACGAGTACGTGACAGGTGTAGACGGTGGTTCGTCAAGACCAATAGCCTTTCAATATGAGCGGCGATCAACACTGGGTCAACTGGCACTCGGACTACGACGATCCACATTCCTACCTAAGCCGACGACTCGTCGCCGTCCAAAAGAGGCTCGTCGAAGCGCTCCAGGTAGCACCTAAGGGTCCGCTGCGGCTCATCAGCATGTGCGCCGGACAAGGCCGAGACGTGATTGGGGTGCTGGAAAAACACGAACGTGCCCTCGACGTCAGCGCTCTACTCGTCGAGTTGGACGTCCAACTGGCTGACGACGCGCGAAGAAGGGCCCGGCGAGCTGGCTTAGTGAACGTTGAGGTGCGCGTGGAGGACGCGTCCGTGACGTCGGCTTACGAGAACGCGGTTCCCGCCGACATCCTCCTCGCCTGCGGGGTCTTCGGCAACATAAGCGACGCGGATATTCACGCGACGATCTCCCACCTTCCGACTCTCTTAGCGCGAAACGCGAGGGTTATCTGGACTCGCCATCGTCGAGAGCCGGATCTGACACCCACAGTCCGCGCATGGTTTCGTGGCGTCGGGTTCGAGGAGGTCGCGTTTGATGCGGAGGAGGGAGCTCTATTCAGCGTCGGCACTCATCAATTGATGAGTGAACCACAACCCTTTGAATCGAACCAAGAGCTTTTCGCGTTCTTTGGCGATGGAGCGGAAGCACACCATTAACCAACCGCGATGGGATGAGGCTCCAATCTGTGGTTCGTCTGCGTTCGCATCAAGAAGTTGGTCCGCACGTTTACCGCAGTGCCGTTGCGTCGAAGACCCGACTTCAACGATCACCGACCGGAGCGTTGAGCCCAGCGCGAAGGAACGACTCCGTCCCGGCGTTGCAAAACGCAATCTTCGAGCCGTCTCCGACGCGGCCCCATTCGTCGCTTTCGGAAATACACCCCGGCCGCACCCCCGATTGCGAAGGATCAAGGAGTCACTGGTCCCGAAAAGGAAGGCGGGGAAAGTGACAGAGTGGAGCGCAGACCGTCCCCAACCGATCTTGTGGTGGGCCGATCCGACGCCGGTCCCGACGCCGAAGGCCACCGCGAACTCCCCGGTCAACTTCGACCTGAGTGGCAGGCGCCGTCTCCGGACAGGAGGAGGCGGATGATAGAAATCGTGCATGGCGAAGTCATCGACGCGGCTCGTGTTGATCTGTGGGCTTCCAACCTCTGGCAAGTCGACTCTCGCTCGTCAGTTCGCACCCAAGATCTCCGCCATCAGGTTGGATAAAGACGCATGGGTAACCCAACTGGGCGCCGATTTATGGGATGAAGAGTTCCGAGTGCGTCTCGAACACCAGTTGTGGTTACTTTCTCAGGAACTCCTCGCCCGGGGCCAGAGCGTGATTCTGGAGTGGGGCCACTGGGCGCGAGTTGAACGGGATGAGAAACGGCTCGGGGCCCGCGCTCTGGGGGTAGGTGTCGAACTGCACTACCTCGACGCGCCTTTGGAGGAGTTAATCGAGCGAGCGGAACGTCGCAACGCGTCGGGTGAGTGGGCGGCTTCGCCAATGACTCGGACTCACTTCGAAAGGTGGGCTGCGACTTTTCAACCTCCGGACGAGGAAGAGATGCTGTTGTTCGACAAGCCCGTTGTCGAACGTTGATCTCACCGAACTTGTTTCCTCCGTTATCTCCGGCGTCCCCGACGTGTCAGTATGGGACATCCCGAGGGACCACTGGATGGCGCGAGACGGATCCCCACGGCGGTCGCGGGCGTCCCTCGAAGTTCCAGTGTCTCGTCAAGCGGCGCTCTGTCGCTCCCGCCACCCCCGATAGTGGTTGGCGAACTTCCGATCGTGACTGACGCCGTGCTCCAAGCGCGCGATTCGCAGCGGGTGGATCCTGAGTTCGTTTGAGGCCGCCGTTGATCTGATCTACGCGGCGTTTCGTACGACGCGCGGGTCCCTGCCAACGCGAGCCGCGGCGGGTTCGTTAAGTGGGCGATGATCTCTCACACGACGCGGCGCTCCAAGCATCGAACGTTCTCGCGTCTGGTCTTACCTTGACTGAGCCTTCGAACTGTGTGGACCTTCGTCGCGTAGTCGTGAAAGATCACGGCGCCCCGAAGCCGCGTCGTTACCGGCTGCCCCTGAGTCGTCGGCGAAAGCGGCGAGTCGTCACTCGGCGTCTATCGGTGAAGGAGACTCGCACCAACACGCTTGACACCCGTCGTTGGCGTCTTCGTTCAACTTGGCGATGACTTCATCAGTTTGCCCATCGAGCATTGACAGATCACGAAGGTCGAACGCAGTGACCTAAGGGCGACGGCCTCGAGCCAGAATCGCGGTCATGACGTGCTTTATCGCTTCGCCGTTAAGACCCGTCATCCTCCGCTGCACGTCCGCGAGGACCGAGGTTCGAATGTCGCTGTCCAAGGCGTCAATGGTCGGTCCGTACGGCGTGCCGGAGACGGCGCGAACCGCGTGGAGCACGCTCGGCCACGCAACTTCCAGTCGGTCGACTCGGATCACCACCTCTTCGAATCCGGCGGTGTCTAACGCGCTTTCCAACTCGTCCGTGGTCATCCCGAGGATCGACGAGTCATAGGCCCCTTGGAACGGTTCGGGCACGTGGTGAGCTCGTAGGGCGTCACCATAGATGACGAACGGCTCGAGTCTTGGCGTCGACAGCCAAACCGCGATGCCGACCTTGCCGTCGTGACGGAGCACGCGAAACATCTCTCGCGCCGCCCCGAGTCGATCGGGAATAAACGGCAAGCCCTGCTGGCAGAACACCACGTCCACGGAAGCATCCGGCAACTCGAGGGCGGTCGCCGAACACTCCAAGGTTTGAAGTCTCACTTCGGGACTGGAGAAGCCGTTGGATACTTGGGCGAGCATGGCTGCACTCACATCACTGGCGATCACCCGACCTCCAGGACTAATCCGTGCTGACGCTGCCCGTGACACAACCCCCGTGCCAGCGGCTACATCGAGTACGGTCTGTCCCCTATTCGGATCGACGAAATCGACCAGCAGTTCGGCCCACGGACGAAAAATGACCGGCTCTAAGTACTCACGGTAGCTACTCGCAACCGAGCCCCCGAACAGTGCCTCGTCCTTTGCCATCCCCGGATTCTTCCACAAAGAATGCTGTTCCGGAAGTCCCACGTTCCTAGAGACTCTGGGTTACCGCTCTCCTCTCGGAGACCAGACGCAACAGAAATGTCACCGTGCATTGGCTTCTCGACAACGCGGGATTCGCGAGTGGTTTACCTCTCATCGACCGGCTTCCGCGCGTTGGAAACTGCAACCCCTTCAGACTTCTTCAAACTGTTGTGCTCTACTTCAGGTGACTTCGGTCGCAATGTTCATCCAACACGAGACGGACGTGGGCCCGGGCACGGTAACGATCGAACCGGACCTAGCTCGCGGTTAGTTTGAATCGAATTGGTGCGCGCGCGGTGTCTCTCCCAGAATTGTCTCCTGCGACAATGGCGCAGTTCCTCACGTTCCGTAGGTTGGTCCCGCACGTTCCGATGCCGATCTGTCCGACGATCACCTTGAATCTGGAGGGAAGAAAAGTGCCTCGTGCGCTGGCGGTCACGTCCTCGTGGGTGGAGACGGCACACCCGCTGTCGCCCACTGCTCTCCTCACACACTCGACGAGGTTGACCCGTTCGTGGGACCGGAAACCACTGCCGGACACGCGTACGACCTCGCCGGCTCTCAAGCCGACGGCCGGCACGATGGTCGGGTGGGGCGCGACGTTGGCCTCTGCCGCGTGGTCGGAAACCAGAACGTAGGAACCCATCGTCAACACGAAGGCCGCCGCGAGCGGAAAAGGTCTAGAGATCCACTGACTCATAGAAGCCTCGACGGCGGCGACGCGACACGGAAGGTCGTTCGAGCTTCGCGACCCGTCGACGACCGATTGGCACGTCCAAACTCGTGGTAATGCGCCCACTATGCCAACGCGGCCCGCTCAGGATTACTTGCGGCGAGGACGGCAACCGTGCCGAAATCCATGCTCGGCCACGTTTCCAATTTCTTGAGGATGCCGTTAGGTCGGCTACTACGTCCTATTCTCAAACACTGGCGCTCTGCTGGTTAACCGGATCGTGTCGGCGACCCAACATCACAGATCTCTTGACCCTTGACGGCTCAACTCATGAGTTGGAACTTCACGTCGAACTCAGCCAGGGATGTCTAGATTGACCTCATGCTGACTCTTCGACCGATGTCTGAAGGCGACCTCCCTAGCCTTGCGGACTGGCTTCTACAGGTCCATGTGGCTCGGTGGTGGACTTCAACCACCACTCGAGCGGAGGTACTTGCCCTCTCCCTACTTCGAGTCACCGGTCTGGACCGCCGCACCAGCATGCTCATGTGTGCAGAGGACGGAAAGGACATCGGCTGGTGCCAGTGGTACTTCTGGAAGGACTACCGAGTGGAGTCGCTCGCTCGAGGCGCCCGACGGGACGAAATTGGTATTGACTACGCAATTGGGCTTCCGGCAAACACCGGACGAGGGCTCGGAACTCTTCTCGTGGCGACACTCATTGATCACGTACGGGGCATGCATCCCCGAGCAGGATTTCTGGCCGATCCGGAAGAAGCGAACGAACCGTCGAGGCGAGTCCTGGAGAAGAATGGCTTCTCGCTTGTCGAAGTGCGCGGAATTGTCACCGAGATTGGAAGCCCCCGGAGAGCTTTGTATCGACTTTCGTCAGCGTCCTAAGCAAACCTGGTGTCGCGGGCCCGCCGTGACCGCTCTTCAACCTTGCGCTGTCGGTTGAGAAGATGAGTGAGTCCGGTTTCGGAGACCCGAAGCAACAGATCTGCAACCGTGCAGTGCCGGCTCACCGGGCCGAGTAACGTCCATCCCAATATTCCTGGCATCTTGTCCCAAGGCTCGTCCCACTCAACGCGTCACCTGGGACGGAATGATGCACTGATCCAATTGTGCTCCGTGTGGCTGTCGCGTTGCGTCGGCACCCATACTTACCACCGTGATAGAGGTTCCCGGATGGACCAAGCGGGGTGCCCTGTCAAAGCTGCACGAGGTGCTGAACGATGAGTTGGTTTCAAATCGTACGATTGACCTCTTCTCGTTCGTGTTCACCGATTCGACAGTCCCGTGCATGATCAATACCGCCGTTCTGTAGTTGCTGAAGAACCGATCATTCTTCATCGCTTCCGCAACTTGAGTTGGAGTCACCCTTTCAAATGTCACGCCCTTTAGAGATTGAAGGTCGCCTATCCAATAGGCAACGGCGGAGACCCCCACCAACACCATTGAGGTCAGAACGATAAAGAAGAGGGCCCTAGCCTTTGACACGAACATCACACTATAGAAGCACTCCCAGCGCTGTTCGAAATGATCGAAATCTCTCTTCGTTGGTGACAGAATCAGGAGTCGGGGTAGAGCGAGGAATTTTATGTCGACCGGTCCGATTTGAGGACCCGACTCCACCGAGATGTAGCGATGCAATGGCTGTCTCGTGCCCCTTGCGACCCGTTCGGTGTCGGAGGCCCGACGCAGCAGGTCAGGTGCAAAGCTCTGGCGGCTGGTCGACTATGTCGGTCTGGTGTCGGAAAGCGGACGTCAACAATCT
>Ga0307373_10000936_pt1 | contig 55576 bp, 44 predicted proteins | sample OX2MG_FD_202534 | JGI IMG/M metagenome (GOLD analysis project Ga0307373, IMG submission 202534) | Soil microbial communities from Risofladan, Vaasa, Finland - OX-2 | ecosystem: Environmental > Terrestrial > Soil > Coastal area > Acid sulfate soil | place: Finland: Risofladan, Vaasa | collected... | reverse complement strand
GATTCTGCGGCGGTGCGAGCGCGAACAATCTTCATGTCCGCACGATGGACAAATCATCGTTGACGCCACATTTTTTCGCGCCGCAGAATACATAACTCCGCTCTCAACTTCAACCATTCCCTCGCGCTGTCGGACCGGTACGACCGATTGCGTTTCTTCGCGTCCTTGCTCCTTTACTTTTAACTCTGAACGATCAACTACCAACGAACCGCTATCAACTTGCCTTTGCTTGTAGAATACCTCTGGAGGCACGCATGCCCGATTACACTGCCGCTCACTCTCGCGCCGGAATCAACGCCAAGCTCCCCGCGCTCGACACTTGGCCGAATCATTTCCCCGGTTACGAAATCACCATCCGCTTCCCGGAATATACTTCCGTGTGCCCCAAGACAGGCTTGCCAGATTACGGGACGATCCTCATTCAATACGAACCGCGCAAACTGTGCCTCGAACTCAAAGCTCTCAAAATGTATCTTCTCGCGTATCGCAATCTTGGAATTTTTTACGAGAATGCCGTCAATCGCATGCTGCGCGATATCGTGGCCGCCACGAAACCTGTCTCGTGCCTTGTCCGCGGTGAATTCACACCCCGCGGCGGCCTCTTCACCAACGTCGAAGCCCGCTGGCCCCATCGACACAATCCTCGCCGCATGTCGTAGACTTTCCTCGCCCGGTTAGCGATAATCTCGCGAGCTTGCCCGATGAAGGCATTTACCAGGAGACGCGATGACCGATTCGCTTGACACTCCACACACCACTACCGTTGTGTCTCCTCCCCCGGAATCTTATCCCTATACGCCTCGTTGGGTGATGCTCGCTCTCGTCGTCGCTTTCGCGCTAATCGGCTACTTGCTTTACGCGCTCTATCAGCAGCGACAGCAAACCAACCGGGCGTTCGAAGCGGCCACAAAACGCGCCGGCGTCCTTTCCGCACAACTCGATAAAACCAACTCTGCCATTGGCGACCTAAAAGCCGAGCTCCAGGTCACGTCACAAAAGCTCGGCCTCACCGAGGACGAACTGGCCCGCGCACGCGGCATGGCTCAAGCCCTCCGCAAGGCGCAAAGCGCTCAACAGGCCAACGCCGAAAAGCTCCGCCAGCAAATCGGACAGGTTCAGCAGCAGACTTCGACGCAAATCGGACAGGTTTCCGACGCCCTGAATGGCACCAAGAGCGACGTGGACGCAACGCGCAAAGATCTCGATGACACCAAAAACAAACTCAGTACCACTATGGGCGATTTAAATGTTCAATCTGGTTTAATCGCCCGCAATCATGAGGAAGTGCAGGAACTAAAACGCCTTGGCGAGCGCAATGTTTACGAATTCAATCTTCTGAAGTCCAAACGGCCGCAAAAGGTCGGTCCTATTCAGCTCCAACTCCGCAAAGTCAACACCAAGCACTATACCTATACACTCGACGTTGTGGCCGACGACAAACATGTCGAGAAGAAGGACAAGACACTCGAAGAGCCTGTCCAATTTTATGTTCGTGGCGCACGTACTCCCTACGAGATCGTGGTTTACGACATAAAAAAAGATCGCATCACCGGCTATCTGACGACGCCGAAGGAAGCAGCCCCGGCGAACCCGAACAGCCCTTCCGGTCATTAAATAGCCGGACGGCGTAGACTGGCTCGCTTTTTAGTAATTGAACCGCGCAGTCTCAGCCAACCTCAGCTTCCAGGAGCGCTCGATGAATCATCCGAACGTGCAACGCGCAAGCGGCGTAGTAACATCGGAACCAACATTTTCGCGCGTTATTCTGGCGCTGGCGCGCTGCCTCGTTTTGCTTTGTTCCATGGCTTTTTTCGCCGGGCCTTCCATTGCTCAACAAAACTCGCTCGTCGATCGCCTCCCTGCAAATACCTGGCTCTATCTTCACTGGCGCGGTACGTCCTCATTGACTGGCATCAACGATACAAACTCCGTCCTCCGGCTTTGGCGCGACCCGTCCTTCGCCGCAGCTCGCCAAAGCTTCATCGATCGCATGTCCCAGGATGCGAAACAGAAAAATCCGAAATCAGGCGGCCTTACGCAGGAACACGCAACCGACATTCTCTCCTTGCTCGAAAATCAAGCCGTTTTCGGCGTGCTCAACGAGCCTGCACCGGCGCGGAATGGCATCGCGAAATCCGTCAGCTCATTCCTGATCTACGACGCTACCGGCAAGCAGCACCTCATCGACAAATTTAACGCCGAGCGCGCGAAAAACTCCCCCTCCACATTCACACGCACTCCTCTGCGCATCAGCAGTTTCACGGGCTATAGGATTCTCAACGGCAAGAACACTTCCTATGAAGTGCAAGCCGGTTCGTACTTCGTTCGCACCGACACGCTCGAAGCTATGGAAGATCTGTTGCCGCGGCTAACCTCGCCTCGCCGCCTGGCCGCATCATTCGACGAAACTGCGGCCGTGCCGTCGGCGTGCCGCATCGCCGGCCAGGGATCTCTTTTGAATTTCCTGGCTCTTCCGGCCAAGCTCAATCTTGCTCAAATGCCGCCGAATGCCAATTTCAATTTCGCTGCGTTCCTCAAGTCTCTTCATCTCGACCAAGTCCATGCTGTTTGCGCCAACGTCGCATTCGAGGCGCAGGGCACACGCATGCGTGGTGCTGTGCTCGGGGATACTTCGCAGGGGAGCATACTGAATATTCTTGGAGATGGCCGCGAAGACTTCGCCACGCTCGCGCTCGCGCAGTCCGGCTCCGCCTATGAATGCTCGGTCCTCGATTTCGTCGCCCTTTACAAGACCCTTATGGCTGGATTTACCGCTGCTCTGCCTCCCGACAAGGCAGGCTTTGCCGCGGGAATCGATTCTCTGGCGTCGACGCTTTGGGGTATGCCTCCAACCGAGGCACTCGCCTTATTCACAGGCGAATTCGCCAGCATAAGCTTTCACACGGACGCGGACCCCACGCGGGCCATTTATGCTTTCACCATCCAGCGCCCTGATAGGGTTCTTGCTCTTTTGCAGCATGCAATCCCGGGAGCTTCCACTACACAAAAACAGGACGGCGACACGACGTACCTCACGGTTACGTTTCCGCAAAACCCCAAGGTTTCGCAAGCTGCCCCTGCCGAGCCTTCCCAGGTTTTCTTCGCGGTCACGCCATCGATGATGATTGCCTCCAAACGGCAGGACATTCTTCTTAACGCCGTCGTTCGCCTCCACACACCGCCAGGCTCCTCTCAGTCGGATTCCTTGTCCACAGACCCTGGTTTCAAGAGAGCTCGAGCAACAATGCACTCGAAATTAGCCGCTTTGAGTTACAGCGATCTGGCCCACTACAATTGGGCCGCTACTATCAACACTATCGAAAAAGGAATGAATGAAAGAGCTGAAGCCGAAGCCCGCCGAAACGGAAAACCCGTGCCGGCCCCGGTCCATCTTTTTCCCGGATTCGATCCCGCGACAATCTCGAGATATTTACATTCTTTCAGTGGAAGCGCGTGGAAGGATTCCACCGGCATCTACTTTGACTCAGTCATTCAATAGAGCGCGGTTGCTTTTTTGGGTTTTCGCTTTGGCAAGCTTTGTCTGCGCTCTTCGCGCTGCCGCTTCGCATCCTGTCCCATCTCAACAATCAAGCGGACCCGCTTCGCAGGGGACACTGAAGGTCCGCGTCTCGCTTGTCAAAGTCGACACCAGCATCGTCGACGCGCGTGGAAAGTTCGTCGAAGGCCTGCAAAAAGAAAATTTTCATATCTTCGACAATGGCGTGGAGCAGCCAATCACTTTTTTTGCTTCCACCGACTCCCCTGCCCAAGTCCTCGTTCTGATCGAAACCAGCCCCGCCGTCTCTCTCATTCGCAGCCAGCATCTCGACGCCGCCTATTCGCTCCTCAATAGTCTCGCCCCAGACGATCGCGTCGCTCTCGCCTCCTATTCGGACACGTCGCAGCTCATTCTACCTTTGACGGCCGACAAGTCAGCGCTTGCTCGCGCCCTGATCGACCTTCAATACTCGCTCGGCAGCGGTGAACTTAATTTCTACGATTCGGTCTCTGCGTCGCTCGACTGGCTTTCCGCCATCTCGGGCAAGAAGGCCCTCATCTTGCTCACCACGGGCCTCGATAGTTCTTCCGCCGGCCATTGGCAGTCTCTAGTCGACAAACTGCGCGGCAGCGAAGTTACGATTTTCCCCGTCGCGCTCGGCGGTTCGCTGCGTTCGTTTCAAGGAGTAGCGTCCGCGGCTCCGGGTTCAAACGCCGTCGCGCCCCCGGGCCTTAGTTTCAACGCCGCTAATCGCGCACTCCAATCCCTCGCCGACTCCAGTGGCGGTCAGGCCTTCTTCCCCACGCAAGACAAAGAATTCGTCGCCATTTACCGCCGCATCGCCGAAGTTCTACGCCACGAATACACCCTCGGCTTCACTCCTCCAACGCCCGACGGAAAATTCCATTCACTGCGCTTGGAAGTTTTCGACTCCAAGGGCCGTCCCCTCCCAACTGACGGCGCCAAACCGCGTTATCGCGTCTTCGCCCGTCAAACCTATCTCGCTCCCTCTCCGTGAATTTTCATGAGTTGGCGGGCTCGATAAAAATTCGCTTCCCATCTGTGGCAATATCCTGTGTCCACGGCAAAATGATTTGGTGTTACTCTCTTCCCTCGCATTCTCACGTAAATTGCGAAATTCTGAGAAATCGGAGCCTTCTTCGCGCATGAGATTCGCAAACAACGGTAAATTTGCTCTGCTGCCCCTCATTCTTTACTTCTGCCTTGCATCGCTCGCGATTGCCGCGCCGCAAACTCAGCAATCTCCCGCGCCAGCGGCGCCATTCCAGTTCGCTTTTTCGGGCAATGTCGCACAAGTCCCCGTCGAAATTTCGGATCATCTCGTTCTGGTCCCGATCCGCGTGAACGGCGCCCGGCCATCGTGGTTTCTCCTCGATACCACGCGACCGGCTTCCTCGCTCGACGATGTTCGCGCTGTCGCTCTCGGCCTTCTTTCGCCCGGCTCCGCTGGTTCGAAGTCGCTGTCCAACGCCGTTCTCGACTTTCCCAGTCTCAAAATTTCCATACCGTCCCTCGCACTCGATTCCTTCGGCGACCTTTCCTCCCGCATTGGCCGCGCCATCCAGGGAATTTTGGGAGCCGACGTTCTCAGCCATTTCGTCGTCGTCATCAGTTACGATCGCCAGACTCTGCAGCTTTACGACCCGAAGTCGTTCCAGTACAAAGGTGCGGGCATAAAATTGAAAATGCAGCCACTCAATGGCGTTCCTGCTCTCGACGTCAAACTCAGCGTCCGCCATCGCGGCACGCTTCGCGGCCTCTTCTCCATCGCAACCGCCCAAGCCGAAGCCATGCAGTTCGATCCGTCATTCGCCGCGGCTCATAAATTTTCCGAACTCGGCCAGAAGATGATTCTCTTCTCGCCGCTTGATTCTCCGGGCGACTTTGACGACCATCTTGGCCGAATCAAATCCGTGCAGTTCGGCAAAATCACTTTGCAGGATCCTTTCGCCATCTTCCCCGGAAAATCCGAACACGCTTCCGCGCAACCTTCTTCCGATGTCGCGGGCGCCATCGGCGGAGAAATCCTCGACCGCTTCACCCTCGTTCTCGACTATCCCGATCAATCTGTTATCTTCGAGCCAAATCCACACTTCTCTGATCTTTTCGTCGCGGATATGAGCGGCCTCGTCCTCGTCGCCACCCCTCCCGACTTCCGCGCCTTTGGAGTCGCCCGCGTCATCGAGAAATCGCCCGCCGAACTCGCTGGCATTGCCGTCGGCGACATGCTCGAGAAAATCGACGGCAATCCCGCGTCCGATTATTCCCTCAACGACGTTCGCGCCCTCCTCCGCCAGGACGGCACAGAACACACCCTCACCGTTCTGCGCAACGGGCAGCACTTGCAATTCACGCTTAAGCTGAAACCTTTGATTTAACCGTATTCCCTGGGGGGAAATAAAGCGCCTAGACTCGGACCGGACGTAGCGTCCGCTTTTTTCGTGGCTCCGCGTCTCGAAGAATCTCATTAACACGGTCACCGGATATCCCGTTGGAGCGCGCGATAGCAGTCGCTCTGCGCATCAGCGAAGGATGCGTTAAAAACAACTCGCTTAATCTATTTGTCTGAAATGGAGCACCAGCCACTTGATGGAGTTTCGCAAGCGAGCGAATCTCAACTTCGGCGTTGTACATAACAACTGATTCGCGATCCGCCTGGTACTCAAAACGCCGCAAGAAGAAATAGAAGACCAGGAAGGGCGCGAAAGTCACCAAGACGTCGAACGCGGGCCGAAAGGTCAAAGCTCGCGGCGTCAATCCGAAAAATAAAATCGCTGGAATTATGAAAACCAAAATGACCGTTAGCAGTGTTTTGGCAACATGTCGCAGCTTCAAATGGCCCAATTCGTGCGCAATGGCGCAGTCCACTTCAGCCTGATTCAAGTGATGTGACAACGTGTCGGTCAAGGAAATGCTGCCGACGCCCGCGAAAGCGTTGAGCAGATGTCCCTTGCCTTGGGGCACGATGAAAACCCGGCGGAGATCCACACCCATTTTCTCAGCCATGGCTAGCGCACGGTTGCGGAGTTCGCCGGATTTAAGCAGTCGTGAGTTCACACCGAGCGCCCGATCGAGAAAAACACGCCCAAAGAGGGTCACTCCCAACGCAGCGATAAGCCAAATGACACCTTGAAGTTCGCCATCGAAAATGGCCTCAAATCCATCAGCGATCAGCAACAACGGGATCCCAAACCGTACAACGCTCCAGAAGCCTTGGCGCAGGACCGCCACTCGCGACCAGTGCAATTGGGCAATCGACTTGTCGATGGAATAAAACATTGTCTGCGCAATTGCAAGGCTCCCGATTGGAAGAAGCCAGAAAATCAATTGTTGGATTGCTGGATCAGAGAGGGCGGGCCAGACAAGGAGATGCCGAGGCGAAAACAACAGTGGCCTGTTCCAGTCCCAAAGCGCCCACCACCCACCCACCGTTGTCAGGAAAAGAAGGCGGGTATTTTGGCGATAGCCAAACCAAACACGAGAGCGGTCCGCTTCTGCGCGCAACGAGGCGCGCCGGAACAAGAAAACCAACACAATGGGAGCAATCAAGACGAGCGCGGAGAGCACGACCCGAAGCGCAGATAGGATTGGAAGGAAATGTTGGGTTAAGCTAGCCATCAAAGCCTAAATGCCTGCCACCAATTGCATCGGCCCATGTTATTCGTATTCGCTGAGGGTCTTGGCCATTTCGCGCAGGCGTTCATCGGCGCGCGCAAAGACGCTGCTCTGCTCAAATCTCCCCTGCGCGTTTCGCTTTCCGGCTTTCACTCCCGTGAGAATCTCGATCCCCTCTTCGACCGTCGTCACCGGGAAAATATGGAACTTGCCTTTCGCCACCGCTTCAATCACGTCGTTGCGCAACATCAAATCGTCAACGTTCTCAACCGGAATCAGCACGCCTTGCGTTCCAGTCAGCCCCTTGACGCGGCAAACGTCGTAATAGCCTTCGATCTTCTCGTTCACGCCGCCAATCGGCTGAATGTCACCCTGCTGGTTCACCGACCCCGTCACGGCCATGTCCTGCCGGATCGGCACGCCGGCCAGCGCCGATAACATCGCGTAAATTTCAGTCGAGCTCGCGCTATCGCCATCCACGCCCGAATACGATTGCTCGAAGCACACGCTCGCCGCCAGCGACAGCGGTTTATCCTGCGCAAACATTCGCCGCAAATAGCCCGAGATGATGTGCATGCCCTTGTCGTGCAGCCGTCCGCTTAAATTCGACTCGCGCTCAATATTAATGACCCCCGATTTCCCCATCGCCACGGACGCCGTGATCCGCACCGGCTTGCCAAACGCGTATCCGCCCAGTTCCAGCACGCTCAACCCGTTCACCTGGCCCGTGCGCTCGCCCTCCACATCAATCAGCAATAATCCTTTTTCGATCATCTCCTGAATTTTCATTTCAATCAGGTTGTGCCGCTCGATTTTCGCTTCCAGCGACTCCTTCACGTGCGCCGCCGTCACCAACTGCTTCTTTCCTTCTCGCGCCACGTAACTCGATTCCCGCGCCACGTCCGCAATGTCGAAAAACCTCGCGGTCACTTTTCCGCGCCGGCCCGCCTGCCGCACGCCATGCTCCATCAGCACCGCCATGGCCTCACGGTCAAAGGGCAGTAACGCCTCGTCGTCGCAAAGTTTCCTCAGCCGCCCGCAATAATGGGCGATCACTTCTTCGCTCCACTTCATCTCCTCGTCGAATTCCACGCGCACCTTGAAAATCTTTTTAAAATCATCTTCGAAGTTGTAAAGCAGCTCGTACATTTCGCGGTCGCCAATCAAAATAATCTTCACACGAACTTCGATCGGCTCCGGCTTCATCGCCGCCGTACTGAACGGAAAAAACACGTCCACCGGCTGAATTTCGAGTTTGCTGTGGTTCAACGTGCGCTTCAAAGTCCGCCACACGCCCGGCTCCGTTAGCGTGTCCAGCGCGTACATGATCAGAAAGCCGCCGTCCGCGCGCAGCAATGATCCGCCGCGCAGGTCCATGAAGTCCGAACTCCACCCGCCGCGCGCGTCATAGCTCCGGTGAATCGTGCCGAACAAATTCGCGTACGTCGGGATCGTCTCAAAGATCACGGGGCATCCTTCCTCCTCCCCGTGCGCCAGAATCACGTTCACTCCATACACGCGAAATGGATCGCGGTCCGAACGGTCCATCCGTAAGTTTCCGCCGCCTTCCGACGGCGGCTGCTCGTCTTCGCCTTCGCGCTCCTTGAATGGGTCGAGGTTGTCGAGGATGTGGTGCCGCACTTCTTCCAAATATTCCGCCACGTGCGCATCCGCGTATTTTTCCTTGAGCTCCTCAATCACGCCGTCCACCAGCACGGACGCCGCTTCTTGTTCGAGATAACTCATCTCGCTCGCTAGTTCTCGCGAGAGCGTCAGCGTTTTCCGGTAAACCACCGTAAACTCTTGCCGGAACTGATCGTATTTCCGTTCCAGATCCTCCGCCGCCGTCGTTTCGATTTTTCCTTCCTGCACCAGCTTGGGAATTTCCTCGATGGGCACCATGGCCCCCTCGAGCACCGGGAAAATTTCCGGCAACGCCACCGCGCCCACTTGCATTCGCCCCAGCGCGAACTGTTCTCGCGCAATCCGTCGAGTGAAATCGTCCATCAATTCTTTTTCGCGCTGCGTGTAACGATCCACAATCCGCGATTTCTGCCGCTGGAAAGGTTCCCCCTCGAACACTTGCGGGATCCTTCGCCGCAAGAATTCAATCCCCGACTCCATTTCCTTGCGGAACGCGTTCGCCTGTCCGGGCGGTAGAGTCAGCAGACGGGGCCTGTCCTGATTTTTGAAATTATTTACATAGCACCTGTCTGGCGAAAGCTGGATCTTCGGCCCGATCCCTTCGATCATCCGCACGATCATTCCGCCGCGACTCGTCCCGGTCAGCCCACAGACGAACGCGTTGTAGCCCTGCGCCGTCATTTCCACGCCCATCCGCAACGCCCGCAACGCGCGCTCCTGTCCAATCTCCCCGCCAATGGACGGCGCTTCATTCGACGTCGAATACGGCACTGTCGCGGGATCGCATCTCCAGCGCAATTGCTCTGGACCGAGTTCTTTCACCGATAAATCCTTAGCCTTCATTTTTCGCTTTCCACTTCACTGCACGAATGGCGGCCTACTCTAGCACGCCTCTGCGCGGCGTCCCACCTCAACGCATTACGCCGTTTCCTCGCCACGGACCGGTCCCGCATACAAATCCAGCACACTCGCAGCCAGCGCCACCACAATCGGCCCCAATACGATTCCGAGCAAACCAAACACCGCCATTCCACCGATCACAGCGATGAAAACCACCAGTCCGCTCAGCCGCGCGCGCCCGCTCATGAACCACGGCCGTAGTACGTTGTCCACAACTCCCGCAACAACCGTCAGCAGAATGGCCAGGAAAATCGCACCACCCCAGTGACCCGTGGCAATTAAGTCGATCATCGCCGGAATCCAGATCACCAGGTCCCCCACCGCGGGCAGCAGCGAAAAAAACGCTATCGCGACGCCCCAGAACACTGGCGCCGTAATGCCAACGATCGCAAATCCAATCCCTCCCGCCAATCCGTGTATCACTGCCGCCACCAGGCTCGATGTCACACTGGCAAAAATCAGGTCGCGTGATTTCCCCAGCATTTCTTCGCGTGACGCTCGCTCGAAAGGCAGCACCTGCCGCAGTCGCGCCATTAATTCGTCACTGTCGCGGAAAAGATAAAACATCGCCAGAATCGTCACCACCAGATCAAACACAAAAATCGCCAGGTTCCGCAGCACCACGCCAATCTGAGATGCCAGATATGCCGCGACCGTCTCAATCGCGTGGTGTAAGAATTGCGACAGGCTCTCCGGCGTCTGGCCCGGCACGTGCGCCCCCAGCCATGCCCACCAGCGATCCACCCACGCGAACCCTCCGCGATTGATTTCCTGTTGCACCGACCCGGCCGCTTGCAGCCCCTGATGAATAAATGCAAATCCGACACCCATCGCCGGCACAATCAGCAACAGCGTTACCAGGACCGTGCACGCTGCCCCCGCCCACGTTCTTCCCCACTCGCGTTCAAGCCGCTTATTCAATGGATGGAAAACAACCACCAGCACCGCCGCCCAGCACAGTGGCACAAGGAACGGCTCGAAAACCAGAAATACAAAATAGGCGATCAGCGCGATGAACCCATAAAACAGCACCGCGCCCAGTCGTTTCTGCGCTATTGTTTTTCCTGCCAACTCTGTCGCGCTCCCGCTCTACATCGCCATGGATGCCTTGCAACCCCGCCAACCGAACAGCATCCATAGTTTCCTTTTCCCTCTTTGTCAACTCTGGGCTTCGTTCGTTGTGCCGTGCTTCGCCCACCCGCCGCTCAACACGAGCTGAGCCAGTATTTCGCCCGTCATAATGGTAAAATCTTCCTGTCTCACGGAGGTACTCAGCATGGCCGCCGTTCCCACCTGCGCGCACACCCACACGATTCTCATCGCCAAGGATGAACACGAGGAATATCTCGAGTGCCTCGATTGCGGTGAAATCTTCGAGCTCGCCGAACGCGAGCCCTCATCTCCCGGCTTCAACGAAACTCTCTCCGACGCCTAGCTCCGCAAACAAACAATTGCGAGAACTGTCGGCTTTTACGCTGGCCCTCGGACCGAAATCAGGTAAATCGCCATTGCCAGTCCGACCGCCGCCATGATCAGCGCCACCGAAATTGCCAGGGTTGACGGCCGCTTCACTCCTGTTTCTCCGCGGTCAAGTGCTTGCACAAGGTGCAAGTGCCGCCAGAGGCTTGCAACATCCACGATAACCCCCAGCCCGATCAGCGCCGTCCCGAACCACAGCGACAGCCCCGTCGAATGCGTTCCCGCGCCCGGCTCACGTGCTTGCAGCAACTCCAGAAAAAGTCCGAAGCGCGCAACTACGAAGCCGAATCCCATCAGCGCCAGGCCCGTTCGAATCCACGCCAGAAACGTTCTCTCCGCCGCCAAATAATCGCCTGTGCCCGGTTTTGTTGCGTCCGCCATTTCGCCGCCTGTCTCGCTGCTCATTCGCAGCAACTTCATAAATCACACCCACGACACACAGATGATCTGGTCGCCCGCTTCGCTTCGATCAGCCCGGCGCCGGATGGATACCATACCCGAGGCCGCTGGCTTGCGCCGTTTTTCTCGCTTGACACTCCCATGCTAACTATTTTACCTTGCCATAGTCTAACTATGCATCGAGACTCTATGCCAGGAGCGCCCCATGTATCGCGATGAAATCCCGCCCGGCACTCTCCACCTGTTGATACTGAAAACGCTCGCGCGCCGCGGCGAATTGCACGGCTACGAAATTGCCCGCACCATTCAGCAAAATTCAGAAGACGTCCTGCAAGTTGAGGAAGGCTCGCTCTACCCCGCGCTCCAGCGCATGCTCGTCAAGGGCTGGGTGAACGCGCACTGGGGCGCAACGCCGGAAAATCGCCGCGCCCGCTACTATCGCCTGACCGCCGCGGGACGCAAACAACTGGAAATCGAGCTGTCGCAATTCCGGCGCGTCGTCGGCGCCATCACTCGCGTGATTCAGACGGCCTAGGACTATTTGTAGGGGCCGATCAGCGTTATCGGCCCGCGCCGCCCTGGCGGCGATTATGTTTCTGTTCGCAACGTGAAAGCGAGGCGCACGGCCACGCGCTACTGTAGCTCAGGTCCCGTTGCAGCACTTTCTGCTGCAACTGACCTGAGGCAGTTGCTCCCGGCTAGAGAAAAGCCTCTCGTCAGGCAGCGCATAATCGGCGGTGTCCAGACGAGCTGCTAGTACATTTGCTAAGAGGACGATATGAAATGGCTCAGTGAACTTCGCCGCCGTCTGGCAATGCTTCTCCGCCGCACGCAATTTGACCGTGACATGGATGAAGAGATGCGCTTGCACATTGAATTACGTGAAAAGGAATTGCGCGAACGCGAATTGCGCGAAAACGGTGCTCGTCCCGAGCAAGCCTACACTGAGGCGCGCAAACATTTCGGAAATGCTCTCGCGTTGCGCGAAGCCAGCCACGATTCCTGGGGCTGGTCGTGGCTCGAACATCTCGCCCAGGATTTGCGTTTCGCCTTTCGCATGCTCGCAAAAAGTCCCGGCTTTACCGCCGTCGCCGTTCTCACCCTCGCCCTCGGCATCGGCGCCAACACCGCCATCTTCTCAATTATCGACGCGATTTTCCTTCGCCCTCTGCCTTATCCCAAGGCAGGACAGACTTACCTAGTTGCAAGGACGGGCAATCAATACGGGGGACCCTCAATTTCTCCAGCGATCTTTGCTGCATGGCGCAAGCAGCAATCAAGCACGTTCGAGCACCTCGCATTGGTCGGCTTTATGGGCGACTCCACGCTGATGGTCTCGGGCGAGCCAGTACGAGTTCCTTCGGTAGGAATTTCGTGGGATTTTCTGGCCATGACCGGTATTCATCCAATTCTCGGACGCGATTTCCGCCCGGAGGAAGGCCAAATCGGCGGACCGAACGTGGTTATGCTCGGCGATCGCCTATGGCGCGAGCGATTTGGCGCGGACCTAAACGTTGTGGGCCGAAATCTAACATCGAATGGTAAGTCGTATACGGTTGTCGGCGTTCTTCCTCGCGGATTCACGGATCCAACTTTCAGTCCGCCGTACGCACAGCTCTGGTTCCCGTTGCAGATTCCGGCTACGAGCAACAATCCGAGTAATGGAGGCCTTCTTTGCTTTGGCACGTTGAAACATGGAGTAAGTGTCACACAGGCGGAGGAAGCGCTTACGCCTTCGCTTTCGGAACTGCGGCGCGAGTTTCCGAAAATGTTTATGCCCAACGAGCGCGCTCACCTGGTCCCGCTTCGCGAAATGTTGAACCAGTGGGCGGGCACGGCGGTCCTGTTGCTTTTTGGCGCGGTGGGGCTGGTACTGCTGATTGCTTGCGTCAATGTCGCGAATTTGTTGCTGGCTCGCTCGGCCACGCGCCAGCGAGAAATTGCCGTGCGCTCCGCGATCGGCGCTAGCCGGAGCAGAATCGTTCGGCAACTTCTGACGGAGAGCGTTGTGCTAGCGGTACTGGGTGGCCTGCTTGGCGTTGCCGTATGCTATGCGAGCTTTCAGTTCGTTGTGACTCTCGTTCCCGCGAACCTGCCGCATGTTGGAACGTTCGAAATTGATGCCCGCGTTCTGTTCTTTGCGTTCGCGCTGAGTGTTGTCACCGGCATCGTATTCGGCCTTATGCCCGCATTAGGCGCTTCGCGTGTGGACTTGACCGGCTCGCTGAAGGAATCCACCCGAGCCGGAGCGCGAGGAACCGGTCGGCTTCGCCGAATTCTGGCAGCGTGCGAGATAGCCATTTCGCTCGTGCTGCTAGTTGGCGCGGCCCTGGCGCTCGAGAGCTTCGCGCGCCTCACGGTGGTGCAACCAGGATTCGATCCGCGCAACGTGCTGACGTTCGGAGTATCGCTGCCCGCCGAGAAATACGACACCCCAGCAAAACGAACCGCATTTTTTGACCGGGCGTTGTCTCAGCTCTCTGCCATTCCAGGCGTGGAACAGGCCGCGACGACAGACGTGCTGCCACTGGCTGGCGAGGGCGACATTCTCTTTAGTATCCCGGGTGGGACTGAAACGGCACCTTCTAGCCAGCCGCTGGCTGCCAATTTTCGAGTGATTAGCCCGGATTATTTCCGCTCATTGCGGATTCCGCTCATTCGCGGACGCGAGCTTACGCCAGCCGACAATACCAGCAGCGCACCAGTGGTGGTAATCAATCAGGCCATGGCCAGAAAATTCTGGCCCGGACAGGATCCCATAGGGCAGCGGATCTGGGTGGGAAAGCCGATGGGCCCGGCGATGAGTGAGCCCGCCCCGCGGCAAATCGTCGGAATTGTCGGAGACATCCGCGAATCGGCGCTGGCTGATGCATCCGGCCAGACAATCTTCATTCCTTACACGCAAACAAAATGGAACGACTCGGAATCATTCCTGGTGCGCGTACGGGCTGCGCCGCTCATCTCTCTTCCAGCAGTTCGCGAAGCGTTGAGGAATGTGGATCCCGCTGAACCGTTGACCCAGATCAGAACGATGGACCAGGTGGTTTCGGGCTCATTGAAAGACTGGCGCTTTCACGCCACGCTGCTCGGAATTTTCGGAGCACTCGCGCTGATCATTGCCGCGATTGGAGTCTATGGGGTGATTTCATATTCCATAGCGCAGCGTATGCATGAAATCGGCGTGCGCATGGCCCTGGGCGCCCAGCGCCGCGACGTGTTGCGCCTGGTCCTCAGTCAGGGAGCGAGTGTCGCGCTCGCCGGCATTGTGGTTGGAGTGCTCGCAGCACTTGGATCGACGCGGTTAATGGCCTCGCTGCTCTATGGGGTTACACCAACCGATCCGGTGACGTTCGCCGCCGTCGCGCTTTTTCTTCTAATTGTCGCGCTGCTCGCTTGCTACATCCCTGCGCGCCGCGCGATGCGCGTTGACCCCATGATTGCGCTGCGTTACGAATGAAGCCGATGCGGAGCATAGCTCATGAAACCACTCGCTGAACCCGCCCGCCGCCTGCGGATGCTGTTTCGCCGCAAACAATTCGATCACGACATGGACGACGAGATGCGCGTTCATCTCGAACTGCGCGAAAGAGAATACGTCCAGAACGGTTTCTCGCCCCAGGAGGCGCACATGGCCGCACGAAAGAATTTCGGCAACACGCTCGCGCTTCGCGAAGCCAGCCACGATTCCTGGGGCTGGGCTTGGCTCGAACACCTTGCGCAGGATTTGCGCTTCGCGTTTCGCATGCTCGCAAAAAATCCCGGCTTCACCGCGGTTGCCATTCTTACGTTGGCCCTCGGGATCGGCGCCAACACAGCGATTTTTTCCGTCGTTTACGGAGTTTTGCTGCAACCGTTGCCCTACAAAGACGCTTCGCGCCTCGTTGTGCTGAACGAGACGACGCCCAAGGTCGGCACCGTCAGTGTCTCGTATCCGAATTTCCTCGACTGGCGCCGACAGAGCCACGCATTTTCGCAAATGGCAGCGGTGCACGATGTCGGCTTCAACCTTGCGGGCGTCACCCAGCCGGAAAACATCAGCGGCGAAGCCGTTTCGCCGAATTTCCTTTCCATGATTGGTGTGAGGCCGTTCCTCGGACGAGATTTTGACGCGTCCGAGGAAAAGTCCGGGACACCGCCCGTCGTGCTGCTCAGTTATGAGCTGTGGCAATCACACATGGGCAGCGATCGAAACGCCATCGGCCGCACGATCACACTTGATGGCCGCAGCTTTACGGTCGTTGGCGTGCTGCCGCCGAATTTCCGTTCGCTCGACAAGACAGACGTAATGCTGCCTATCGGCGTGTGGGCAACAAACAATTCCGGGGAAGCCAACGATCGTGGCGACCGCGGCGACATGATTGTGATCGGCAGGCTCGCGCCGCATGTCACATTCGCACAAGCGCGCACGGAAATGGAAGGAATCGCCGCGCGGCTGGCGAAAGAATATCCGGCGAGCAATGACCAGTTTGGAGTGGCGCTGCAATCGATTCGCGATGCATTCGTGAGCGACGCGCGGGCGGCCATTCTGGTGCTCTTCGGCGCGGTGATGTTTGTGTTGCTGATTGCGTGCGCAAATGTGGCCAATCTGTTTTTGGTGCGTGGCGCTGCCCGCACGAAGGAAATTGCTCTGCGCATGGCCTTCGGCGCCAGACGCAGCCGCATCATCCGCCAAATGCTTACGGAGAGTTTTGTGCTGGCGTGTCTTGGCGGCGTTCTGGGTCTGCTGCTGGCGTACCTCGGAATCCGTGGAATCGTTGCGTTGATTCCGATGGACACGCTTTCCGGCGCCAGCGTGAATCTGAATGCTGCAGTCCTTCTCTTCGCGGCAGGCATCATCGTGCTCGCCGCATTCATTTTCGGACTCGCTCCGGCGATACACTCCACCAAGCCTGACGTCCAATCGGAGTTGAAAGAGGGCGGCAGGACGGCAAGCGCCAGCGCGGCACAAAACAAATTGCGCGGCGCGCTGGCCATCGCGGAGATTTCGTTGGCGCTGATTCTCTTGGTCGGCGCTGGCCTGATGATGAAAAGTTTGTACAAACTGATGAGCGTGAATCCGGGCTTTCGGCCCGATAGTGTGCTGACCATGGAAATGGATTTGCGGACGCAGCAATATTCCAAGGATCCCGCCGTTCTCAATTTCTGGCAGCAGGTGCTCGACCGTGTGCGCGCGCTACCGGGCGTGGAAAGCGCCGCTACCGGGACCGTGGTTCCGCTCACCGGCAATCACAGTCGCACTGACATCACCATCGAAGGTATGGCGCTGCCGAAGCCGGGGAATTATCCGCACCCGGATTATCACATGGTGAGTCCCGGTTTCATCAGCACGCTCGGCATTCCGTTGCTGCGCGGGCGAACCTTCGCGGATACAGACAGCCAGGGAGCGCCTCTCGTTGGAATGGTGAATGCGAGGTTGGCACAGCAATATTGGCCGAACGATGATCCCATTGGAAAACGATTTATGTTCGGACATCCCGATCCAACTGGCAAGAAGCCGCCGAAGTGGATTACCGTGGTCGGCGTAGTGGGTGACACGAAACTGTACGGCCTTGCGAATCCGTCCCGGCTGGAAATTTATATTTCGTCGCTACAATATCCCGGCAGCGACATGAATCTCGTGGTGAAATCGCGCATCGATCCCGCGTCGCTGATTTCGGCGATTCGCGCTGCTGTAGCTTCGATTGACAAAGACCAGCCCATCTTCGCCATCTCGACGATGAATCAATTGGTGAGCGATTCGCTGGGCACGCGGAGAATCACTCTGGTGCTGCTTGGATTGTTCAGCGCGCTGGCGCTCGTGCTCGCGGCGATTGGAATTTATGGCGTGATTTCTTACTCCGTCGCGCAGCGCACTCACGAAATCGGCATTCGCATGGCGCTTGGCGCGCAGCATAAAGATGTTCTGCGCATGATTCTCAGGCAGGGAGCGAAATTCGCACTCGCGGGCGTTGCTATCGGCGTAGTTGTGTCGCTCGGCCTCACGCAATTGATGTCGAGCCTGCTTTTCTCCGTCAGCGCGGCCGATCCTCTTACGTTCGTCGGCGTCGCGATTCTGCTTGTGCTTGTCGCGATGCTCGCATGCTACATTCCCGCGCGCCGCGCAATACGCGTCGATCCCATGGTCGCGTTGCGCTACGAGTAGCTGGTCTCTCGTTCCCTCTCAGGACTGCCATTTTGTCTTCTTCGCCACCCGTCAAAATTCAACCTTGTTTGCTTTGTGACGTGCATCACATTGTTGTGTGATGCATAACCTTGTCTCTCTAATGCTATTCCCTTATAAGTTTCTACTGTGCAATCATTCGAACGCAACCAGGAGGTCATAATGATGAATCGAGAGCGCAAGACGCTCGTGGAAACGGGAATTGCGGCGGTGGTGCTAGCCGGACTTTTGGCATTCGCCGGGCTCGTGCCGCTAACGGCACAAGCGGCCCCACCTCAGAATCAATCCGTACCTGGCTACACAGTGCAGTCCGGACCCGGCGGAACCATTTCCGGCAAGATTCTTTACGCCGGCCCGCCAGTGCGCCCGAAAAAAGTCACCGTGACCCAGGATAACGAGACCTGCGGAAACATGAAGGAAATTTTGCCCGTTCAACTCAAGGATGGCGGTGTCGTGGATGCCGTTGTCTGGCTTGACGACATATCACACGGCAAGGCCTTTGCTTTCCCCGCCGGCGCGTTGGACCAGAAGGGCTGCATGTTCATGCCTCACGTCGTGCTAATGGCCCCGGGTCAATTGAAAATCACCAACAGCGACGCCGCTGCCCACAATGTCCACCTCTTTTCGAAATCGAATCGAGCTTTTAATCAGGTAATGCCGCCGGGATCCGACCCTCTGAGCGTCCCTCTCTTCCGGCCCGATACCATTATTGTCCGCTGCGACGTTCACACCTGGATGCAGGGCCATATCATTGTGGCGAAAAACCCTTACTATGCGTTGAGCGGAAGCGGCGGTAGTTTTACTCTCACTGACGTGCCTCCCGGCACCTACCATCTCAAGGTTTGGCAGGAAACTCTCGGCACACAAGAACAGACTGTCACCGTGCAAGCCGGGCAAACCGCAAGCGTCAATTTCACACTCAAGTAATCTCAGTGAAGCAGCGAGAGCATGAACGAATCTAAGGTCGAGGGCCGCCACGATGAATCTCCGCAAGAACAGGAAGACGACTGACTGGTTCTACCTGGTACTGCTCGCGGGCACGGCAGCGTTTTTTGTGCTGATTTTTTCCGCGCGCAAAGCGCAAGCCGTGCCCAGTTTTGCCCGGCAAACCGGGCTCGCCTGCAGTTCTTGCCACACAAATCCGCCCGAGCTGACTCCGCTCGGACGGACGTTCAAACTCAACGGTTACACGATGTCTGGGTTGAAGGTCATCACTTCGCGACCCGAAAAGGAAAGGGCCGGCCTAAGTTTGCTGTCCTATCTTCCTTTGTCTGCGTGGTTCGAGATTTCCAACACCGGAACGCAGCGTCCCCAGGACGGTACTCAAAACTGGAGTTTTTCGATTCCACAAGATGTCTCATTGTTCCTTGCTGGGGCTTATGCCACGCATCTTGGCGGATTCGTGCAAGCAACCTATGACGGACAGTCTGACCATTTCAGCCTGGACAATACGGACATACGTTACGCGAATAACCGCTTGGTCGGGGGCAAGACCCTCGTCTATGGAATTGACCTGAACAACAATCCTACCGTCGAGGATCTGTGGAATTCCACGCCAACCTGGGGATTCCCGTGGATTGCTTCGCCTTCCGCGCCAACGCCTGCGGCTTCCGCAATCATTGACGGCCCGCTGGGACTCGACGTCGCGGGAATCGGCGGATACGCCATGTGGAACGATCACTTATATGGTGCGGCGATGGTTTATCGCTCCTCGCACCTCGGCGAACCCTTGCCCAATCCCGGCACAGGATTCAATTTCAATATTCAGGGAGCTGCGCCGTACTGGCGCGCTGCCTGGCAGCAAACCATGGGAAATAGTTATCTGGAGTTTGGCACGTACGGCATGCACATGCGATCCACACCTCAGGCCATCACGGGGCCGGAAAATATCTACACCGACTACGCGGTGGATGCACAATTTGAGCGCGTCCTGCCGAAGTGGAGAAATAACCTCCTCACTTTACGCGGCACGTATATTCGCGAGAATTCCGATTTGAACGCAGATTTCGCCGCGAATGCCGCGGGTTTTGTGCCGCACCGCTTGAATACTTACCGAGTCAACGCGGTTTACCATTTCGGTTATCGCTACGCTCCTGCATTCGAGTATTTCGCAACCACAGGCGTCACCGATCCTCTGCAGCTGGCACCTGCGCCGTTGACAGGCAGCCAGAATGGCAGTCCGAATAGCAAGGGATACATCTTGAATTTCACCTACTGGCCGGTGCAGAACGTGCGCATGGCGGTGCAGTACACGGGCTACACGCAATTCAACGGTGGCGGCGCAAACTATGACGGAGCAGGACGCAACGCCAGTGACAATAATTCTGTTTATCTTTATCTCGGCTTGATCTTTTAGCCGGAACGTCCGCTGATTCACGGCGTGCCCGCACGATGGACGTCTTGCAACCGACGGACACAGAGATGCGGAAGCTCACAAGTTCCCGAACGGAAGAAAGGTAGGTTGCAAAAGCAATGACGAGAAACGCGAAAAGATCGACTGCCATGCGCACTGTGCTGCTACCGGTATTTGTTGGACTCGGAACCGTCTTGCTGGCCGGCATTGTAAAAGCGGCTCCTCCGCAAGCCGGAAACGCTGCAAGCGGCACAGGGGAGATTGCCGGCAAAATCTATTTCAAGGGAACCAAGCCGAAGCTGCTGCCGCTCGATATGGGGAAAGATCCGGTCTGCGTGTCGGAACATTCGGCGACCGTATATGCCCAGGACGGTACGGTGAACAGCAACGGAACCTTGCCCAACGCGTTCGTTTACATTAAGCAGGGCAGCGTCAACCTGGCAGGGCCGGCTCCGCGCAACTCGGTGGACCTGACCCAAAGTGGCTGCATGTACGAGCCGCATGTTCTCGGCATCATGGTGGGCCAGCCGCTTCAGGTTCTGACGCTTGATCCCACCACGCACAACATCCACGTGGTCGCAAAAATCAACCGGGAATGGAATGTCACGCAGCAGCCGGGTTCGCCGTCCGTGATTCGGAAATTCACCCATCCCGAAATCATGATCCCGGTGCATTGCAACGAGCATCCGTGGATGAAAGCATATATCGGGGTGGTGAGTAATCCGTTCTACGCGGTCACTGGCAGCGACGGGAGTTTCGTATTGAAGAATGTTCCGCCGGGCGAATATACGCTTGAGGTTTGGACCGCAACGTTTGGAACGCAGGAGCAGAAGGTGGTTGTGCGGCCGGGCGAAACAGCAACCGCCGATCTAACTTTCGAGGGCCACTAGAATTCGCAATCCCCAGCGACTGAGGCTTACCGGATTCGCAGTTTTTCGATGACGCGCAGGACGTCTTGGTGCGAAACGTCGTACAACTCGTGTTCGTCTTCTTGTTCAAGCCGCTCGCGTAAATATTCCGCGGCGATGAAGCTTGCTTCGCGGTCGGTCAAATACCGTTTCGCGCGATTCTGAAATTCCATAAACGCGGTATGCGCCAGTCCTAGCACGATGCCTTTGCCATCCACATAAAATTTGCAGTCAATGGTATCCGCATGGCGCGTTGCTATGCCGTTCCAGCAATGCGAGAAGCGGCAGCGATAAACAACGTCGGTCATCTTCGACGCCACTTCAAAGGGCCTGACGAAATCGCTCATCGCCCCTTGATTCGGAATCCGTGTTACCGTTGTCGCGCTCATCGTTGTTTTCCGCCTAGACTAAAAAATTCTCCCAACTATTTGTGGCCCGCCATGGCTGCGTGCGCTTCCGAGTAGCTGCGGATTGCCGCGCCCACACCGGCGCCCGCCGGAAGCCGGAAGGCCTGATCGAGCAGGCACTTTTCGAGAGCGGCCAAAAACAGTAGCACATTATTTTTCTGGCAGCCGTAGCCCATTAATCCAACGCGCCATAACTTGCCTTTAATGGGACCAAATCCTCCGCCGATTTCGATATTGAACTCATCCAGCAATTGCCCGCGCACTTTCCCGTCGTCAATCCCCGGCGGGACTTTTATTCCTGTCACCGTGACCTGGCGATCTTTTGGATTTTCAACGAACATCTCGAGGCCCATAGCCTCGAGCCCGGCTACGAGCGCGTCGCGATTTTCGCGGTGCCGTTCCCACCGCGCCTGCAAACCCTCTTCCAACACGATGCGCAGCGCTTCGCGCAACGCGAACACAAGCGAAATGGGCGCGGTGTGATGATAGGTGCGTTCCTTGCCCCAGTAATTCATCGTGGTGGTCAAATCGAAATACCAGCTCTGCACGGGAGTTTTTCGCGCGCGCAACACGTCTTCCGTCCGTGCATTCACCGTGATCGGAGACATCCCCGGAGGGGCGCTCAATGCTTTCTGCGAACCACTGAAGCAAATATCGATATTCGTCTTGTCGATATCGAGGGGCATGCCCGCGAGCGTCGAAACTGTGTCGACGACGAGGAGCGCGCCAAGTTCATCGGCGACTTTGCGCATGTTGTCGAGATTCGTCACGACGGACGTGGAACTTTCGCCGTGCGTGACGCCGAGAATCTTGATTTTCTTGCCTTTGCCTGCGCGGCGCACATCGTCCGGGTCGCAGGGCTTTCCGTAAGGAGCTTCGACGCGAATTATTTTCGCCGGAGTGCGTTCGGCAATGATAGCCATGCGCTCGCTGAAGACGCCGTTCACGCAGATGATCGCTTCGTCGCCCGCTTCGAGGGGATTCAGCATCGCTGCTTCAATCCCGCCCGAGCCTGACGCCGAGATGGGAAAAGTGAGGCGGTTCTGCGTTTGGAAAACTTGGCGGAGAAGGATCTGTACGTCGCCCATCATTTCCAAGAACCACGGGTCCAGATGGCCGACGATGGGCGTGGACATGGCGCGATAAACGCGCGGGTCGATACATGACGGACCTGGCGTGAGCATCAATCTTGTTGGGGGGAGCAGTTCACCAATCGGCGAGTTCATTTTTCGTCCTTAACTTAAACTTAATTCATGTTGCGGGGGGCGCCTGAAAGACGTTGATCGTACGCTGGGCGACCGCTCGCAAGGTCATAGTTTCTCGAATTTAGAGTGCCGGGGTCAACAGCCAAAATGGCGGGACGACAAAATGCAAATTTGTCCCGATCAGAACTGGGTGTCGATGATTGTTTTCTATGAGTTACGAAGAAATGACTGACGTTTGGTGTCCCGATTAGAAATTGGGGGCGTATTTGAAGGTATTTTGTGGGTTTAGTTAAATAAAAGACGAGGGTTAGGCGGCGGGAGAGGCAGACCGAGGCAGAGTCTTGGTGCTCCGTCATTTTTGGCCGTCTTGCTCGCGCTTCGCTTTTTTCTGGATTCGGTTCATGTTTACCCTGTGGATAACATTATACCACCAGCGTCAAATCGAGATGTCTGTAAGAACGGCGTCGGTCTACACGGCTAGGCCACTTACTCTGGCGCTGACAGGCCTGCGCATACCGTGAGAAACGCTTCCGCGTAAGTCCTATTGCCGAAAAGGGGCGGGGCGGTTAAGGTGTAGGCAGCACGAGGCGGCCCACGCAGGCAGAACTGCCCAGTTGGAGGGTTCTGCCGCAAGCGGCAGCTGCGCAGACGGATAAGGGGCGGGAAAATGGTTGATCGGCCACCGAACTCATCCTCCGACAATCCGCAGCAAGATGAATCCGGTCTGAATCGCCGGATGGCCCATCGTTTTCCATTCGTCGCGCTGGCGGAATTAGTCGAAATCAAGACGGGCGACCGCATGGCCGCACAGACTACGCAGCTGAGTTCGACGGGCTGTTACACAGGGGCGCTAAATCCCTTCGCCGAAGACACCGCGATTCGCGTGCGCCTTAGCAAAGATGGGAAGGTGTTTGAAACGGCGGGGCGGGTACTGCACGTGCACGCCGAATTCGGGATGGGTATCGTATTCGAGGATGTCGCACCCGACCAGCAGCGCGTCCTCGATGCGTGGGTCGCCAGCTACAGCAGTAAATAATTGGCGGAACTTCCGTGACGCTTCAATCCCAAGCGGCGCTTGCCGAGATTCGCGACAGCCTGCTCGAAACCTACGCAAGCAACGACGCAATGAACCAGCTCATCCTCTCAGATCTCGACCCTCGTGCGTGGCGCGCCCAGCCGCCCGGTCAAAAAGGCAATGGCCGGACAATCGCGGCCATCTTCGCGCATCTGCACAACAGCCGTCTTGTGTGGTTGAAGAATTCCGCGCCGCATCTGAAGTATCCGCCGCCACTCGATCCCGACCGCTGCACCATGAAGCAGGCTGCCGCCGCGCACAAAAGGAGCGCCGCGCAGTGCCTGCGCATGTTGTCCGATGCTCTCTCGGCCACTCCGAATCGCCGCGTTTCAAAGTTCTCTCGCGGCAGTTGGGCGCAAACGTGGCCCGCGGGAGGGACCATGTTCGCTTACATGTTCTCGCACGAGGCGCATCACCGCGGCCAGGCATTGATGCTGGCCCACCAGATCGGCTACCGCATCCTCGACAAGACTCCCGGCGTCTGGCATTGGGAGAAACTCTGGAAACAAGCAGGCCTTACCACGCGCCCGCGCTGAGGGGAACCCGCCCTCCTGGCTCTTGTGGCAACGGCTTGCCTGCGGCAGACATCTCGCCGACGTTTGAAATGGCGCACGCCTCGTTTGATGCTATTTTAGTGCCGGAACATCCGTTAGCAGGCTCGCGTATCTGAAACTTACACACGTCCTGGCCAATGCGCGCGGCCACGGAAAGCGAGGAGAAGAAACCAAATGCCCCAGCCCCCTTTCGGTTCTGCCACGCCGCTATTCAGCGGCGCAATCACGCCGCCGGGAATTCCTTCGAGCGGCGACGCGCCGTCACCTTTTTCGCCCGATACCAAGTCTGCGATGAATGAGATTTTTTTCGGGCCGAATGGGCTGCGCGCTGGTTGGCGATTGCTGATTTTCGCGGCGATCATCTTCCTATTCGTGGAAGGTCTCCGTTATGGCGGAAAACTTTTTTCTCACGGACAGCCGCCGCACGCATTCTCCTTGACGGGCATCATCATCGGTGAAGCTATCTTCTTTTTGCTGTTCTTATTCGCCAGCTGGATCATGACGCAAATCGAGGGCCGCACGATTGGCGATTATGGACTGCCCGGGCGCAAGGCGTTCCAAAAAGAATTTTGGCAAGGAGCGATTATCGGCTTCGTGGCGATGACCATCCTGCTCGGGAGCTTGCGAGTCTTGGGCGTTTTTTATTTTGGAACGTTCGCGTTGCACGGCGGCGAGCTGGCGAAATACGCGGCGCTTTGGGGCGCTGCATTTTTGCTGGTCGGATTCACCGAGGAATTTTCGGCGCGCGGCTATGTATTGTTCACGTTGACGACAGGCGTTGGCTTTTGGCCCGCGGCCCTGCTGCTGTCGATTGCGTTTGGCGCGCTGCACCTGGGAAACGGCGGCGAGGACTGGATCGGCGCGTTGGGGGCCGGCTCCGCGGGTTTCCTCTTCTGCCTGATTCTGCGGCGCACGGGAGATTTGTGGATGGCGATCGGGTTTCACGCGGCGTGGGATTGGGCCGAAACGTTTTTCTACGGCGTGCCGGATAGTGGGCAAGTCGCGCCTGGACACATGCTGAATCCCAGTTTCCACGGGCCGAAATTATTGACCGGCGGTTCGGTGGGACCGGAAGGCAGTATTGTGTGCTTTGTGGTCCTGATTCTGTGTTGGATTTTCTTCCACTTCTGGCTCCCCGACGCGAAATATCCGAATCCCGCGGCGCTGGGCAGGCACCCGCACGCTTCGTAACGATGAGATTGCGTCACCGGTTTCGCGCCGCAGTTTTACGGGCGCTCGGGGAGATAAACACGCGAGGGCGCCATCAGTTCAACGCCGGACATTTCCGTGCTGACTTTGAGATCATGAAAACCAGCCTTTTGCGGAAGCGCGGCGCGGAACGTGAGCAGATATTGCTGGCCGAGCAATCCGGTTAGCTGCTGCAAAAATGGACGGAAGGCCACCGGCGTTTGAAATCCGAGGAAAAATGAATCACCACCCGTGTCCAACGTCAATTTGCCGAGACACCCCTGGCCATTCAAGATCAAAAATCCATTGCGGGCCACGATTCCAGCGCCGCTGGCAAAGAGGCTGTAGATCGTGATGTTGTTGCGCTGCGCGGCAGAAATTGCCTGTTCGAGAGCGGGATTTAGACCGGGAGACGTTGCGTCGACTCCATAATAGAGGTCGATGCCATCGCTGATGAGCAGGACCTCGCGACGTGTGGCGCCCTCGGGCCACTTCTTGATCAGGTCGTCCACGGCAAAATAGATTCCGCTGGATCCCTGGAACTGCCCATTTGGCAAGCGGATGGCTTTCTCCGCTGCGGCGCGATCCGTGGTGAAATTCTGCTGCATGGTGGCCGTGCCGTTCGCGGCATAGGCGACGGCGATGCGGGAACCTTCCGGCAGCGAGCGAATAAAATCTTTGATGTCGCGGAATTGCGTGCCAAGCGCTGTGTTCAGGCTGTCGTCGATGAGGATCACGAAGTCGAGCGAAGCTTTCGGGCTGTTCGCCGGAATTAGGTTGACGACCGGACGCGGCCGGTTGTCCTGATGCACGGAGATGTCGATGCGCTCAAGCGCGGGCGGCGCTGCGCCGGAGCGGCCCGCCGCCGTGACGGTCACCTGAACAAGATCGGGCGAAGAAGACTTGACGTCCTGCGCAAAGAGTGGAGCGGCGATCCAGAAAGTACACGCAACGAGAAAAACAATGGTCATGAATTTGAATTGGATTCGGTTCATGTTCAGCTCCGAGATGAAGACGCACTCTTCATCTACTGTTGGATGAGTTTCGGAGCCGTTTGGGTATCTAAGTGTATAATCCCCGCGCACAATGGAGCCCGAGAAAACCAACCCGTCAAGAAATTTCGGCTTGGAACGCGAGCTCGAGATTTATCAGCATCCTGTAACCGGCAAGAAGCTGTCTGTACCGGTCTCTCTTTCGCTGCTGGAGCAAAAGGCGAAGGAGGTGCTCGATCCGCGCGCGTATGACTATGTGGCCGGAGGCGCGGGCGGCGAAAACACGATGCGCGCAAATCTGGAGGCGTTCTATCGCTGGCGCATCGTGCCCAGAATGCTGCGTGACGTCTCCGTGCGGGATCTGAGCGTGGAATTGCTGGGCGCAAAATTGCCCGCCCCCGTGCTGCTCGGCCCCGTGGGAGTGCAAGGAATTATTCACGGCGAAGCGGAAGTCGCATCAGGACGCGCAGCCGCCGAACTTGGCCTGCCGTTCGTGATCAGCACGGTTTCTTCGCGGCCGATGGAAGAAGTGGCGCACGCAATGGGCGCGGGACTGCGATGGTTTCAACTCTACTGGAGCAAAAATCCAGAGCTGACGGCGAGCATGCTGCAGCGTGCGGAGCGCGCCGGCTACACGGCGCTGGTGGTGACGCTCGATACGTCGATGCTCGGATGGCGCGAGCGGGATCTCGAACGCAGCTACCTTCCATTTTTTTCCTGTGAAGGACTGGCGAATTATTTCACGGATCCCGTGTTTCGTGCCACGTTGAAGCAGCCTCCCGAAAAAGATCCCGCCGAAGCGGTGCGGCTATGGGCCAGCATCTTCACGAATAATGCGCTGGCGTGGGAAGATCTGGCGTTTTTGCGCGAGCACACCAAGCTGCCGATTATTCTGAAAGGAATTGTGCACCGCGATGACGCCGCGCGCGCGGTTGCTTGCGGCGTCGATGGCCTGATCGTGTCGAATCATGGCGGGCGTCAAGTGGATGGCGCGATTGCCGCGCTCGATGCTCTGCCTGGTGTGGTACGCGCTGTGAATGGAAAAATTCCGGTGCTTTTCGATAGTGGCATTCGCCGAGGCGCGGACATCATGAAAGCGCTCGCGTTGGGGGCGCGAGCGGTGCTGATTGCGCGGCTCTACATTTGGGGGCTCGCGGCCGCGGGCGAAGGCGGGGTACGCGATGCGGTCCTCAATCTGCTCGCCGATTTTGATTTGTCGATGGCTCTGAGCGGCTTCACTTCGTGCCGCGAGTTGAACGCGTCTGTGCTCGCGGCCGCGGACGATTCGTTCCACGCTCAACGATCGGGCCAGCCGTAAAGCTTCATCGCATTGCCGCGCAGAACCATGCGCGCGATTTCGAGGGCGCGGACGCGCGTAATTTCGCCGTCATCCATCATCCCCGTGAGCGCGATGGCGAGGGCGTCGCGGCCAGAGTTTGCGGTCTGCCAACCGATTTCTTCCCAGTCAATTTCCGGTGTGTTGGGGGATAAATCTGTGCCGAACATAACCTTCTCCGGGTACCATTCGAGCCAATAGCGAATGGTTTTGCTCAACTCTCGAGTGGGGAGCAGCCAGGTCTGCTCGGAGAAATCCGTGTAGACGTTCGGCTTCATCAGCAATGCCGCAACGGATTTCGAGAACGGCCCCGCGCCACCGTGGAGCAGAACAAATTTTGTGCCACGCAGCGTGGGATCGTTCAGCACATCCTCAAGAAGCAACGGATTCGCACCACTGAGTCCGAAATAGCCGCCGCAACCGAACCCCGTGTGAATGTGAACGGGCATGCCGAGACGGCCCGCCTCGGCGGCGATGTAGTGGAAGATGTAATCCTGGAGCTTGTAATAATCAGATTTATCCGGCGCGCCGCCGGTGATATAGCGGACATAAATTTGCCGCGCCGCAGACGAATCGGGACGCTTGAAATCGAGCGATCGGAGGTACGCAACTTCAAATTTGACGGCGACAGCGCCGTTTTGTTTCTGATTTTCCAGAGTCGGCGTGACGATTTGGGAAAGATAATCGCCGAGCGTGGCCGGAAACTGGCTTTTATTCAAATTTCTCAAATAGCGCTGCAACAGCTGATTTTCGCGGCCGTAGAAGAATTTGCGGTCGGGAGTTTCGGCGGCCAGATTGCTGTCGTCGAGCGGTAGCAGCAGCGCATCGTCGAACGGCACCCAGCGGAAGCGCGGCGGCTTGAGGCCGGGACCCATTGCCTCGCGATTCGCAAGTTCAGTTTCAATCCCCAGGCGGTCGAGCACCCACGCAGGATAATTATCGCCCTGCTCTTTCTTGATGCGCGCCTTCGCAGCCAAAAGCTCGCGCACGTGCGCGGGCGCCATGTCGTCATATTTGTAGCCATAAAGTGCTTTCCACGCCGCAATGAACTGTGGATTCTCGGGCCGGCCGGTGATCGTTGAGTCGGTCGGTTCCAGCGGCGCACAGGGAAGTGCGTCATATTCATCGTCTGGCACCCCGTTCAAAGGCAAAGCAGGCGGATGCGAATGGTTGTCAATCGCTCGGATGCTGCGAATTCTGGCGAGGAGCGCGGGGTCGGGCTTCTGCGCCGCAGCGAGCGGTGCAGCGAACACCAGAAGAACAAGGAATTTCCTCAGCATCAGTTTCTTGCTCCATTTTTGCGTTTGCGGAATCAGTCGAATTCGCGCACGGGAGCAGGCTGCTCCGCGCCAACGCGTCCCGTGGCAATTGCAGCGCGAAAATAATTTTCGCCGCGAACCGGTGAACCGGCAAGGCGGCGCAGCATTGCAATCTGCCCCACATGCGTCAGGGCGTCCGCCACTGGGCCTTGAAAAAGCTTCCCGGCAGACGCGGCCAACGGTTGGCCCGTCGCGAGGTAGGCGTCAAATTGTTCGAGAGCGGCGAAGAATCGTTTTACGCCGCCGGCCCACGGCAGCGAAGGCGAATCGTGCCATTCCTGCTTCCCTTTTGCGATAGAGAGCGCCCAATCGAACAGGTCGCCCATGTGTGCGAGGATTTCACCGGGCGTGCGGGATGTTTCTGAGGCGCGAAACACCGCAAAATCTTCGCGTGCGCCACCAAATGCCTTGCCGGCGCGATACGCGAGGGTCGCAACCGTGTGGCGCAACAAGTCGCGGCTGCCGTCAGGATACGCGTTATCTGCATCGTTTTGCATGACGGCAATCCTACCACGAGTAATCGTTGGCCTTTGCGCGGATGACCCGGCCGCCAGATCCAGAGAAAATGTGAAAACTGTCCTTCCGGTCAAGTGTTAGCGACTTCGCAACTTATGGCAGGTCATGTTGAAAGGCCTCAACCCCTATGCTAGATTCGGAAATTAGCTGAAATCTGGCATGACAACAGAGAAATTCACGGACGCGACGAGGCCAAAAATCAACCGGGTCGAAGTGTATTGGCACACGGTGACCTACCGGACGATTCTCCTCTACATTTTTGCGTTTGTGATTTTCTTTACCGCCGCAGGTTATCTGGTATTCCCCGACACGTTTGCGAGCATAGCAAGGCATCTTTCGCACGCGCTGGAGCCGAAGGACTCCAGTGTCTCGTCGACGGGTATGCGCGGAGCGCGGTTCGTCAACCTGGACGGCAAAGTGCAAGTAAAGAAAGTGAATTCCGTGCAATGGGGCGCCGCGGATTATCAGATGCCTCTGGATAAGGGCGATTTGATCCAGACCGGGCCGGACGGAGTGGCGCGCATCGCGTTTGCGGACGGGACCACGTACACGGTGCAGGCCGATACGCTCGTCACCGTCGAGGAAATCTTTGTGCCGCAAAACAGAGCATCCAGCGTCGCCATGCACATCAGCGCGGGGAGCGTGGATTTGACCACGGGAGCCTGGCAGATGCCCGGATCGACGGCAAAAGTATCGTTTCAAGACGCAGTCGCATCGCTTCATGAAAACAGCCATGCGGATGTGAGAACGGATCCGCAGACGAAACAGAATGAAATCACCGTCGCGGCGGGCACAGCCGACGTGAAGCGCGGCGGCCGGCAAGTGCAGGTTGCGCAGTGGCAGCGCGCATCGTTCACCGCGAACGGCCCAATTACAAAAACTGACGTGCTTGCGCCTCCCGGCCTTGTCCAGCCCGTGAATTTGCAGCCCATTATTGTGGCCGATCCCAAGCACACATCCATTCGATTCGAATGGCAGCCCGTGGGCACCGCGGCTCAGTACGAGCTCGAAATCAGCGATACTTCCATGTTCAATCGCGTTCTGGCGGATCGCAAGACAAACGAAACGGCGGTTGAAGTCACAGGCTTAAGCGCGGGCGATTATTTCTGGACTGTAAAGGCGATCGATGCAAAGGGAGCCTCAAGCGAGCCCGCCGCCGCGTCGAAATTCTCGTTGGTCGATCAGGCGAAAGAGCAGAGTATGCTGCTTAAGGTGGATCACATCGAGTTTGACGGCAAAGTAGTGGAAGTGATTGGCCACACGGAACCGGGCTCCGCGCTGATTATTGACGGCGAGGCGGTGGCGGACATTGGTCCGGACGGGAAATTCCGCCATTTCACGCAGCCCATGACCAGCGGTGCGCACGAAATCGTGATCACGGGGCAGGATCGCAGGGGCGGCACAGCCGTCAAGCGCGTGCCTGTCGTGGTTCCTTAGGATTTGCAAGAGTGAAGTAGTATCGCGGCTGCAAGGATTTGTGGGCGGGGGACGCAGGGCAAGAGGGGGTTCATGAAAAACGGATATTCCATGAGGTCGGTCTTCAGTCTTCTCTCATCCGATCTCGCCATAGACTTGGGAACGGCGAACACGCTGGTGTTTGCCAAAGGCAAGGGCATCGTTGTGAACGAGCCCTCCATCGTCGCCATCAATAAAAACAGCGGCGAAGTGGTCGCGGTGGGAAAAGAAGCAAAGGAAATGCTCGGCCGCACGCCGGGCAACGTGGTGGCCATCAAGCCCATGAAAGACGGCGTGATCGCGGACTTCAAAGTCACTGAAAAGATGCTGACGTATTTTATTCAGAAGGCCCACAATCGCCGCGTCCTGGTGCATCCGCGCATCGTGATCGGCGTGCCGAGTGAAATCACCCCGGTGGAAAAGCGCGCCGTGCAGGATTCCGCGTATCGTGCGCGAGCGAGCGAAGTGTATCTGGTCGAGCAAGCGATGGCCGCGGCCATTGGCGCGGGCCTGCCCATCGAGGAACCCTCCGGCAACATGGTGGTCGATATCGGCGGCGGCACCACGGACATCGCAGTGATTTCGATGAGCGGAATTGTCTATTCGCGTTCCGTGCGCGTCGCTGGGAACGAAATGGACGAAGCTGTAATGCACTACTTGAAGCGGAAATACAATTTGCTGGTCGGCGAGCGAACGGCGGAGCAAATCAAAATCGAGATCGGCTCGGCCTATCCGCTGGAAAAACCTCTGACACTGGAAGTGAAAGGCCGCAATTTGATCGAAGGCGTGCCGCGCACGGTGACCATTGACGACAGCGAAATCCGCGAAGCCCTTTCTGAATGCGTGGCCACAATTCTAAATGCCATCCGCGTGGCGCTGGAACGCACACCGCCGGAACTTTCGGCGGACATCAGCGATCGTGGCATTGTGCTGACCGGCGGCGGCGCGCTGATCAAGAATCTCGACAAGCGCATCCGCGAGGAAACGGGATTACCTGTGTCCATTGCCGACGATCCGCTCGCCTCCGTCGTTCTCGGGACGGGCAAAATGCTGAGCGATTTCCGCCTGCTGCGCCTGGTCTCGATTGACTGAGGAACGTTGCCCGGCGCGCATCAAATATCGAGTCGCTTGCATGGCACACTACCCGCGAAAGCGCTGGGGATAGCGCTGTGCATTTTGTCCAGCCTCGAGCGTCTTCCTTCCAATCGCTAAATTATTATGGATGTCCCTTCCCGCCAACGGCCCTTGGTTCTGCTGGTCGCACTGATTCTGGCGCAAGTGCTGTTGCTTGCGTTTCAGATTAAACGCGGCCAGGATGTGCGGCTGATCCGCGTGTGGTCGGCTGAGCTGCTGACTCCGCCGCAACGCGGGGGCACCTTCCTGCTTTCGAAAATCCACGGCGCGTGGTTCGGTTATATCGATCTGCGGAGTGCGCGGACGGAAAACAAGCGGCTTGCGGACGAAGTCGGGCGCTTGCGCCTCCAAAACCAGGAACTCGAAAGTCAGGCAGCTGTGGCTGGCCGTCTCGCGAAATTGCTGGGCTTTCGGCAGGCGAACGCTGACGCGCCCATGCTGGCCGCTGAAGTCATTGGCGCGAGCGCGGATTCGAATAGTCAGACCATTTTCATAAATCGTGGCGAGCGCGATGGAGTGCGCCGAAACATGGCCGTGGTAACGCCCGATGGCGTCGTGGGGAAAATCTTCGAGGCGTTCCCTCGTACGGCGCAGGTGCTGCTGATTACCGACAGAGAAAGCGGCGTGGGGGCGTTGCTGGCGGATACACGCACTCACGGCGTTATCAAGGGTACGGGCGATCCGCTGCTGTGGATGGACTACGTCACAACAGAAGAAAAGGTACCCGCGGGCGAGAGGATTCTGACCTCGGGCGAAGACAAAATCTTCCCGAAGGATTTGCCCGTTGGCACAGTGGCTTCGACGAAGCCCGGACGTCCGTTCCAGACAATTCAAGTTGAACCGGCCGCGCATTTGGACCGTCTCGAAGAAGTGCTTGTGCTGTTGACAGAGCACTCCCTCGCTTCCACGGAAAGCACTTCTCCGAATAACAAGCCGGAAAACACTTCAGGCGCGCCGAGCGCGCAGGAAAAAGCAAAAAATCCGGACAAAACGCCGGCGCAACCAGCGAAAAAGCCGGCGCCCCCGGCGAAGCCCGCCCCGGGGAATCCGCAAAAGGAACAGCAATGACGCGAGGCCCTCGATGACCGTCCGAATGGATTCCGAGGCGCAGCACATCGAGGTTCATAAATTCTACAGCGGCACAGTTGCGGTGGTGTGCTTCCTCGCGCTGGTGCTCCAGGCTTTTCTGAATAAATTCAGTACGCACTTCCAGCTACTCGAGCTTCCATTATTGGTCGTCGTTTATTTCGGACTGAGCCGCAGAAATTCCGTCTCGGGAATGTTCCTCGGGACGCTCGTCGGCCTGTTGCAGGATGGCATCAGCCACACTCCCATAGGCCTCTACGGCATCGCCAAAGCGGTTATCGGCTACATCGCATCGTCGGTTGGCGCGCGGCTGGACACCGAGCATCCCGTCAGCCGTTTCATTCTGATGTTTCTATTTTTCCACATTCATCAGGTTGTTCTGGCCATCACGATTCAGCTGTTGCTGGCGAGCTCTGAGCCGTTTTTTTCGGTTCACTTGTTGATCGCTTCGCTCATCAATTCCGCCGTGGCCGTATTCCTTTTCGCCGGTCTGGACCGCTTGCGACGCTGAAAGCGTGGTGATTGCGTTTGGGCTTTCATTGGCCTAACATGCGCGGGCCGACGATGCCGGAATTGAATCCCGCCGCCGAACGCTCCAATCAGCGCAACGCCGTCATTGCGTGTTTCCTCGGGTGGACGCTTGACGCTTTCGATTTTTTCATCCTCACATTTTTGCTCGCGCCAATTGGCAAGGACTTCCACAAGTCCATTGCAGAGATTGCGCTGGCGATCACAGCGAGCTTGGCGACTCGGCCGATTGGCGCATTTATTTTCGGGCTACTGGCCGATCGCTACGGTCGCCGTTTGCCGCTGATGCTGGACGTTTTGTTTTATTCCGCGATTGAAGTGGCCTCTGGGTTCGCGCCGAGCTATTCCGCTTTCATCGTGCTGCGCTTGCTTTACGGAATCGGTATGGGCGGAGAATGGGGCGTGGGTGCGTCGCTCGCCATGGAATCCGTGCCCGCGAAGTGGCGCGGAATTCTTTCGGGCGTCCTGCAGGAAGGATATGCCTTCGGCTATTTACTTGCCGCCGTGGCGTACTGGCTCGTGTTCCCTCGCTTCGGATGGCGCGCGATGTTTTTCATTGGCGGCTTGCCGGCGCTGTTGACCCTGTTCATTCGCTCGAAAGTGAAAGAAAGCAAGGCGTGGAAGGCGACCTCGGCACATATGGATTGGGGAGCATACTTCGAGTCGATTCTTCGGAATTGGAAGCGCTTCGCGTATCTTGTGCTGCTCATGGCGTTGATGAATTTTATTTCGCACGGTACGCAGGATTTCTATCCTACGTTTCTGCAATCGCAGCGCGGATATAGCCCGCGCACCACGGCGCTGATCACCGTGCTTTCGATGGTTGGCGCGATTGCGGGTGGCATGCTCGTCGGATTGTATTCTGACCGTCGCGGGCGGCGTCGCGCGATGATCGGCGCCGTGATTTTCGCAGCGGCGCTGATTCCGCTGTGGATCGCCGCGCCGAATTTCCCGCTGATTCTGCTGGGTGCATTCCTGATGCAATTCATGGTACAGGGCGCCTGGGGCGTGATTCCCGCGCATATCAATGAACTTTCGCCGGACATACTGCGCGGTTTTTTCCCCGGCCTCGCGTATCAGCTTGGCGTGCTTTTCGCGGCTTCAAGCGCCTATCTGGAGGCCATCATGGGGAAACGGATGAGCTACGGGCACGCAATGGGGATTTTCGCGGCAGTTGTTCTTGTTGGTGGCGTAATCGTGATTGCGCTCGGGCCGGAAGCTCACGGCGTTGCGTTTGGAGGAATGAAAGCGGAAAACTCGCCATCATCACTGCCGGTGCCCAAAACCTTTTCTTAACGCTCCTTCGCGCGCGCGGCCAAAACAAGGGTAAAATTGATTTGAGTTTTATGGGGAGAGAATCATGAGCGCAACATCGAAAGCAGCTCCGTCATCGTCCACGATTGAAACGATTCGCGAAAAGGCGCGCCGCCTGGGGATTCTGTCGATGATGTCGACGACCGCGGCCGGATCCGGCCATCCGACTTCTTGTTTGTCCGCCTCCGAACTTACTGCCGGCGTATTTTTTTACGCCATGAAGTTCGACCCGAAAAATCCAAATGGACCGGAGAGTGACAGGTTTGTGCTCTCGAAAGGGCACGCGGCCCCGTTGCTTTACGCGGCGCTTGCCGAAGCGGGAGTATTCCCCGTTTCGCGCGTGATGACATTGCGTCAATTTTCGAGCGAACTCGAGGGGCATCCGACCCCGCGAATCCCCGGAGTCGATGCGGCAACGGGCTCCTTGGGACAAGGTCTCTCCGTTGGAGTTGGGCTTGCGATTGGCGCGAAAATGGACAAGTTGGGGACACGCGTTTACGTGCTGCTCGGCGACGGCGAGCTAGCGGAAGGGAGCAATTGGGAAGCGGCAGAATTCGCAGGGCATTACAAAATCGATAATCTTACCGCGCTTTGCGACATCAACGCGCTCGGGCAGAGCGAGCGCACGATGTACAGGCACGACATGGAAATTTATCGCAGGAAATTCGAGTCCGAGGGCTGGGAAACGCAAGTAATTGATGGCCACGATATCGCGGCAGTGCTGTCGGCGCTCGATCATGCCAAAGCCACGACCGGCCGCCCGCAAGCGATCGTCGCTCGTACAATCAAAGGGCACGGCGTCAGCTTTCTGGCAGACAAGGACGGCTGGCACGGCAAGCCGCTCTCCAAAGAACAGCTCGCGAAGGCCGTTGCCGAGATGGGCGGTCCTATCGAAGTCGCGGCCGATCCGGGCCGCTCGTATGCGCGAACGAAATTGCCCGAGCCTCCTGACTTCGCTGACCCGCCCGCGCCGAATTACAATCCAGACGCCTCCGTGGCGACGCGTGAGGCATACGGTAACGCGCTGAAACGAATCGGAGCCGTGAATCCGCACATCGTCGCGCTGGATGGGGACGTCAAGAACTCCACCTTCGCCGAATTTTTCGCCGATGCCTATCCTGAGCGTTTCTATCAAGCCTACATCGCCGAGCAAAACATGATCAGCGTCGGCGTGGGGCTGGCCGCGCGCGGTAAAGTTCCATTCCTTTCGACCTTTGCGTGCTTCCTCTCGCGCGCGTTTGACCAAGTGCGCATGGCTGCAATCAGCCGCAGCCCCATCAAGGTGTGCGGCTCGCATTGCGGCGTCTCAATCGGGGAGGACGGCCCTTCGCAGATGGCGCTCGAAGACATTGCTTCGTTTCGCGCAATTCACAGTTCCACGGTGCTTTATCCCTCGGACGCATATTCTGCCGAACGCCTGACGGAAGCAGCTGCGCGGATGCCGGGCATCACTTACATTCGCACTTCACGGCCGAAGACTCCGCTGCTCTATTCCGTCGCGGACAAGTTCCCCGTGCCGGGTTTCCAGGTATTACGCCAGAGCGCGAATGACCGGGCGTTGATCGTCGGCGGCGGAATCACCGTGCACGAAGCGTTGAAGGCGCATGAGCAACTGAAATCACAGGGAATTTCCGCGCGCGTGATGGACTTGTACTGTGTGAAACCCATCGATGGAAAGCAATTCGCCGAGCAACTGAAGGCCGCGGGCGGAAATCTGATCACCGTCGAGGATCATTATCCCGAGGGTGGTCTGGGCGAAGCGGTTCTTTCCGCGCTCGCGGAGGCCGGCGCCAGCCCAAAGAAATACGTGAAACTGGCCGTCACTGGAATGCCGCATTCCGGAAAACCTGACGAGCTGCTCGAAGCGTTTGGCATTTCCGCCAGGCACATCGTCGACGCGGTTCGCACTGTGAACTGAGGCCAAACCCGATGGCTTTACCATCGCTTCGCCAATCATCTTCCCGCCAAACTGAGCCAAACAGCACAGTCCTGGCGCGACATCAGATTCTCAAGTTTGTGCCGCTGTGAAACGAATGCCCCATTTTTGCTATCTTTCGGTCAGTGGCAGAGTTTGTAGGCTCTCAACTCCCTGATCCCACAGGCTTCTCTATTCAATCGTTTGGCCTTTCGTTTGCGCCATCAGCAACGTGCCTCCCTCAGACGCTAATCTACCTGCTCGCCAGGCCGCGCCGTCCCTCCATTTGTCGCCGAAGCCTCGCGCCATGCAGAGCCGCTTCATTCTGATGGAAGGCGCAACTGTATCTCTCGCCCTCCTCCTGATGGCTGCCGCTCTTGGCATGAGCGCGGCGATTCGTTCCCGATTTTCGTCGGGTGTCCAGGCCTTGCATCAGCAGATTGTCCTGCATACGCAGATGCACGACGCCTTCGACAGCAGCGTGCTGAATTTCTGGCGATACTACGGTTCCCATAATGCCGGTTTGCTGGCTGAGTACCGCTCTGCTGATCGGCGGTTGCGCGCTCTGACGAAACAATCCGCCGATTCCGCGCCTTCGGGGGCACCGCGCGACGAGGTGGCGGAACTGGCGGCAAACGAGGAAGATTTCTTCGACCTCACGGACCATTTGCTTGCGGGTCAACAAATAGAGACGGTCGACGAGCCGCAATTCGATGAAGTAGCGAACCGCGAACTTCGTGTGCGAAATGTCTTTCGCGCGATTGAACAAAGGCAATTCCGCAGCTTGGACGTCGAAACCCGCAAGCTCGCGGAATACACGGACTGGCTGCGCGCCTTTCTGCTGATGCTGGGAGCGTTTCCGCTTTTCGTCATGCTGTGGTTCCGGCACGCGCACCGCAGGGAAATCTGGGCCCCTCTCGAACAACTTCACGGAATGGTGATGGAGGTCAAACACGGAAATCTGGATGTAAAAGGCGAAGTCCCGAAGAACGTAGAGTTGGGTTCGCTGACCGCAGCGTTCCTGGCAATGGCCTCGGAGCTTCGCGACATACGCGATTCGCTCGAGGAAAAAGTCAGGCAGCGCGCGCTGCAACTCGAGGCAGCCCACAACGATCTCTTGCGGGCCGCGAAGCTCGCTTCGCTCGGACAATTGGTGTCGGGAGTCGCGCACGAAATCAACAATCCATTGACGTCGATCCTCGGGTTCACCGAAGTAGTGTTGGGACGTCCTGGGCTGGAGCCCGCGGTTCGAACGGAATTGCAAACGGTACGCGAGGAGGCTCTGCGGCTGAAGACCCTGGTCGGCAATCTCAGCCGAATGTCACGACGCCACTCGGAACAACTCCACCGGATGGATCTGCGAACAGTTCCCGCCCGCATGCTCGAACTCCGCAGTTATCAACTGGCCGCCAACAATATCCGCGTGCAATACACGCCGGCGCGGGCGCCCATTTTCGTGAAGGGCGATGCGGAATTGCTGTTGCAGATGATGCTGCAGTTGGTCCTGAACGCGGAACAGTCCATCCGCGAATCCCGCCAGAAGGGCGAAATTCGATTGAAATGCGACGTTTGGGATGGTCGCGCGCGAATCACGGTGGAGGACGATGGGTGCGGGATACCTGCGGAGGTCCGCGATCACATCTTCGATCCATTTTTTACCGGTCGGCCCATGTGGCAGGGAACCGGCCTGGGTTTGAGCATTTGTCACAGCATCGTCGAACAGCACGATGGCGAAACCGGCGTCGAAAGCGAAGTGGGACGGGGCACAACCATTCGTGTCCTCCTGCCGTTGGCAAGCGCGGAAGACTCCAGTGCGGAGCAAAACAGTCCAGACTTGCCCGCGCCGGAATCGATAGAACCGGCGGCGACGGCCGAAGAACCTACCCTCGCAAGTCCCGCGCGGCGATTCCTGGTGATCGACGACGAGACGGAAATTCTGAACCTCGTTTCAGTTGTCCTTGCGAAAACGGGTGCAACCGTCGTGGTTCTGCAGGATTCCACGCGTCTCGACTCGATATTGAACTCCATATCCAAACGGGATACGTTCGACGCGGTGTTGTGCGACCTGAAGATGCCAGGGCAGGACGGACTGGCGGTCCTGCGGACCTTGCGCGAGAGGCAGCCGGACCTCGCGCGCAAGTTCCTTCTGATGACCGGGAATCTGGCCGACGCCGACAAAGCGCGGATCGAGCTCGAGGGCGTGCGCATACTGCCGAAGCCTTTCACGCTGGTGCACCTGCGCGCAATGATCGGGGAGATTGTGTCCTCGAATAGCTAAATCGTGCGTGGCTCTTTATGGAAGGGATCCGCGGATGCCGCGAAAGATGTAAACCGCGCGCGGGTATGCTATGGTTCGAGGCTCGCGCCTACCTCAAATCTCCGGCGCGATTCAAACTATGGCTGAAAAACTGGTACTCGTCGGAGTCTTACCGGAAGTTGTACTCATCGAAGCTACGGATCAAGTCGTTTGGGTGGCGGAAAGCGGGAATCTTCGCGTTGAATTTGATCCCCAGAGATGCCCATTTTCCTCGAATGTCTTTCAGGCGCCCCCGGGTGTGCGCTTAATGAGCGGGACACCGCGCGCCGGCCTGGGTCCCGGGTCATTCAAATATCGATTGTTGATTAATGACCACGTGATCGCGCACGGCGAAGTGATTATCCGCGGCAAGTAGAACCGCTCAAGAACCGCCTAAGTCCCAACCTGGAGATTACCTGGCTAGTCGCTCGCGAGGGCCGTTCGGCCGGAACTGACAGAGTCGGCGAGCGCGCGACGCGCTTGCGCCAACCGGAACGCTGACACAGCGCGGCCGGCCGGAACGGTGAGTTCCGCGGCACGCCGGGGAAAATCCTTACGCTGGTCGTAATGAAGGCCAAATTGGTTGAGCATCTCCACGGCAACCTTGGGATCGTCGCTGCGCTCGACGCCCCAGAACCACAAATGTTCCTCGTTCCGCTGCAAAAGCTGAAGAGCCTCTTCCAGCCTCTTCATGGCGGTGTCGAAAGAGGAGACAAGGAAAAATACAGGCAGCGACCAGTCCTTCGCGCCGAACTGTGCCTGCACGCGGACAGAATACTTCCCGTTCTGATTAATCTCAATGCAGCAACGATATTCGTTGCGCTGGGCGATCAATTTTTGATTCATGGCAGTTCTCTCTGTTCTGGGGAAGTTGGTTCTTGGCCCATTTGGCCGACGTTACCTTTTTACCCGATTGAAACTCCTGCGCTTGGCTAATCAAAGGCGTTTCAAACGGGGGAGGAGGTCCCGCCGACTCCGTGGTTACCCCGCTGGCAACAGGGCAGGCGCTGCTAGAGGAAATATGCTAGACGAATGGGGTGCGGGAAGCAACTGGAAAAAATGCCTGACAGATGCTCATGTAAGCCATTTATTTACAATCGTTTAACTGGATGATTGGCTGATCAGGCTCTTCAGATTGTCCTGATTGAAAGCGAGCTTCCCTTCTTGCTCGTAACGCTTCTGGAGAGCGTCGTGGAATGCTTCGAAGGCCACCGACTGCTTCTCCTGCAGGATTTGTTGCCGCAAATCGTTCGCCGCCTTCGCGAAATCCGCGGGATTGACTCCTTGCTTCGATTTCACCTGATAAACCACCCAATTCCCGCTGACGAGAACCGGCGCGCTCGCCTGACCCACGTTCATGTTGAACGCTGCCTCCAGGTCCTTGGCGGGGCCTAGATCGGCAATTTGGCTGGTGCGCGTGATCGGGTCGGTGGACTTGGCCGAAAGGCCCAGTGCTTTCGCTGCCTTGTCGAGCGCCTCACCTGCCTTTACGCGCCGGGCTAGCTCTTGCGCCTTCTGCTCCGCAAGGTCCTGAGCCTTCTCCTTGCGGTAATCGGCAAGAACGCGGTCGCGCACTTCGGCCAGCGTGCCCTGGTGTCCTGCGGCGATCTTGTCGACGGAAATGATCACATAGCCGCGATCGATGGATATCGGCTGGCTCAATTCGCCTTGCCGAAGGGAAAAAAGCGCCTCTTGGAGCTGCGGCGCATTACCCAAATCACCCACCGGTTCGGTGACACTAACAAGGGGCGTCTCGCCTGTTTGTAGATTAAATTCCTTCGCAATGGCGTCGATGGATTGGCGATTAGACTGGCGGACCGCGGCGGCCATTTTGTCGGATAGGCCGCTTTGTTCGTCGTTCACTTTTTCCTGCGTCAGCGTCGTGACGATCGAATCGCGAACCTCCGCAAGGCTTTTCGTGTGCGCGTCTTCCTTCTCCACCACTTTGATGATATCGAAGCTATATGGCGTCTGCACCACGTCGGAAACGCCGCCCTTCGGCAAGCTGAAAGCAGCCTTCTCGAACGATGGGGCCGTCTGACCTGCGACAATCCAGCCGATATCGCCGCCCTTGGTTTTGGTATTCGCGTCTTCCGAATATTTCTTGGCTAAATCCTCGAATTTTGCGCCGCGCTTGGCCTGCTCGTCGACTTTCTGAGCCTGCTGTTTGATCAGAGCCACTTCCGCATCGGTCTTGCCCAGCGTGTTGAACACAATCTGCTCGGCGTGAACGCGATTTTCGACCTTGTAGTCGTTCAAATGCTGTTGGTAATACGCCTGGATGTCGGCATCGCCGATTTTCGTGTTCTTCTTCAGCTGATCGAGATCCAGAAGAGCGTATTTGGCGGAGCGCCGTTCAGGCACTTGGTATTTCGACTGGTTCTTCGCAAAATACGCGGAAAGCTCCGCATCAGAAGGATTGATCGTCGATTCCAAGTCGGAAGATTTGATCGCCACGTAATCGAGCTGAACCTTTTCATTTTGCCACCGATAGCGCTGCGCGATTTCTTGCGGTGAGACGCTGATGCCGTCGGTGACCAGATCCTTGAATTTCTCCGTCAGCACACTGGTGCGCACCACGTCTTCGAACTGCGTCACGGACATGCCGGTCCGCAGTTGCACCTCTTGCGCATAACGTTCAGCGCCAATCCAATTGCCGCCGACGAAAGCCGTGGGAATAAGCTGCTTGATGCGCGCCGTGGTCTCTTCGGGCGTAACCTGGATGCCCAGGCGGTCAGCCTCCATATCCAGAAGGCGCTTGAAAACCAACTGGTCGAGAATCTGGCGCATGTACAAGCCTTGAAGTACGGGCGGGACCGTCTGCCCCTGTGTCTGCTGATCGTACTGCTGGCGAACATCAACGGCGGTTATGCTTTGCCCACCGACGGTGGCGATCGCATCGGGACTGCCCGTGGTGGAGTTGCCCAGCGGTGAAATGGGCGCCATGGTCAAAACCATTGCGCCACTGATAAGCACAAGGATGCCGCCTAGAAAGATCCTTACCGCAGTTTTGCTCTGGCTCAGATTCTTTAGCACTGTTTTTGCGCCTCGTTATCCGGAAACACGATTATAGAAGAGCAAAGCGAATCACTCAACTTGAATCGCAGGTGACCGGCGGCCAGCGGCCAAGACAAACCGACCGCCAAGACGGGCCGGCCGCTGACGCGCATTTGTGAACGACTTCCGTCTCGGTTCATAAAGATCGAAAGATCGGAGGCCTGTACGTCAGGACAGTGCATTTCCTGGTGGCGCAGGGCTATCTACATGAACAAGGCGGCTTGCGCAGCGTCAACGCGAGTGCTACGGTGAAGATTACCTTTTTCTCCGCGTGATTTTACGAAGACAGCGCATCTTTGCAGCGCGCCGCGGAAACCAAGAAGAGGTACGAGCGGGTTTACCAGGACCCGCCGCGCGGGAGTTTGCGTGGCGAATTGGATTGGCGGCGACCAGAAACTACCTCAGGGGCGTTTAATCCTCGTTTCCTACGGTATTGTCCTCGGAATCATTCTGCTGTTGCTCGGATTCTGGAAACTGCAAATTGTGCAATCCGGGCATTATTCCGACTTGGCGGAAAAAAACCGCGTGCGCTCGATACCCATCATCGCCCCGCGAGGAAAAATACTGGATCGCAATGGCCGTGTGATCGTCGACAACTATCCTTCGTTCAGCATCCTCCTGTTGCGCGATGATCCCGCTCAAATCCAGAAGGATCTGCCTCAAATTACGGCCGGGCTCAATATCACGCCGGAGGATTTGAAGCAGCAACTCGAGGAAGCGAAAATCGAGCCGAAATTCCAGCCCATCATCGTCAAGCCGGAGGCCACCGACGCAGACCTCGCGTTCGTCGAATCGCATCGCGTGGATTTGCCCGAACTCGAATTGATGATGGTGCAGCGCCGCAAATATCCTCCGAACGATTTCCTCGCGCACGTGATCGGGTATGTGGGAGAAGTGTCGCCGCAGCAACTGGATCAGCAAGCCGGCGACCGCTACAAGCCGGGCGACATTGTGGGCAAGGCAGGCCTCGAGCGCGAATACAACGACACGCTCACGGGCACCGACGGCATGCGCCGCGTCATCGTGAACAGCGTCGGAAAGCCCGTGCGCACACTCGATGACACGGAACCGATTCCCGGCAAGCCAATTCAACTGACGATTGATTACAATCTGCAGGCGGTCGCCGAGCAGGAATTGGCGGGCAAAGTCGGCGCGATGATCGCGCTCGATCCTCGTACGGGCGAAATCCTGGCAATGACGAGCCAACCTTCTTTCGATCCGAACGATTTCTCGGTGCGCATCCCGAGCAAAGAGTGGCGAGTGTTAAACGACGATCCGAATAAGCCGATGCTGGATCGCGCCATTCAGGCGCAGTTGGCTCCGGGTTCCGTGTTCAAGATTTTGGAGTCGGCCGCGATGCTGGAATCGGGCGTCCCTCCGCCGGACTTCCACGTTTTCTGCCCTGGTTATGCGGTATTTTACGGCACCGTACGCCACGACTGGGACCCGAAAGGCCACGGTGAAGTCGGCCTGCACAAGGCAATTGTTCACTCCTGCGACGTCTTTTTTTACAATGTGGGCCAGCGGCTGGGCATCGACAGAATCGCCTACTATGCAAAGGCATTTGGCTTGGGCAAGCGAACGGGAATTGACCTTCCGGGCGAAGAGCCCGGACTTGTGCCGTCGTCGGAATGGGTTGAACGCGTGTATCACCATAAGTGGTACCCGGGTTCGACGATTTCCGTAGCCATTGGACAGGGCGCGACCGAAGTAACGCCCATCCAACTCCTGCGCACTGTCAGCGGGATCGCCATGGGCGGGGTCTTCTACCAACCGCATTTGCTCAAGGATTTCAGCCCCGTCAAAGTCATGCGGTTCCCACTGTCCGAAAACACTGTCCAGCAGGTGACCGACGGCATGTATGGCGTGGTGAACGAAGGTGGAACCGGCATTTTCGCGTATAACATCCTGAAGCAGGCAAAATTGCAGGACGTCGAGTTTTGCGGCAAGACGGGCACGGCGCAGACGATCAGCGCCAAGGGGCTTCTGAGGCTGTCAGCCGCGGAACGGCATCATTTCGGTTATAACACGTGGTTTGTCGGGTTTGCCCCGAAGCGTAATCCGGAAATTGCCGTTGCGGTGCTGGTGCAGGATACCGCTTTGGAGGCTGGCGGCGCTGCAGCACCGCTGGCCGCGCGTTTTATCAAGGCTTACTACGAACAGAAGCAGGGCCAACCGATTCAAGAGCTCGAGGCTGCAAAACCCGCACCGAAAGTGCGCGCGGCGACAACGCAAGTTCCGAAGGCCGTTCCGCAGGGACAATGACAGAACGCTCACACGGATTCGAGTTCGACTGGTGGCTGCTGACTATCGTCATGGCCATCTGCCTGGTGGGCCTGCTGGAGATTTACTCCTCCACGCACGGTAGCGCGCTCCACGGAATGCAGTGGAAACAACTGACGTGGATCGGGATCGGCATCGGGGGGATGCTGGTCTTGTCGCGCATCGACTACAACGCAATACTCGATCAGTCGCCGCTGCTCTATCTGGTCGGACTGGCGGCCCTCCTGCTAGTGCTCGCCGTGGGACATACGCGTTTTGGCGCCAGACGCTGGATCGTCGTGGGCGGCGTCGTTTTACAGGTGTCAGAACTGGCGAAGTTGATTATAATCATTGTGCTGGCCCGCTACTTCAGTGAAGTGCGGACAGAGCGATTGACGCTTGCAGATTTAGCCAAGATTGGCTTGCTGATTGGCGTTCCCGCAGGATTGATATTGCTTCAGCCGGACTTGGGAACCGCCCTCGTGCTCGTCCCGGTGGCAATCATTGGGGCCTTTCTGGCAGGTATCAATTGGAGGCATGCCGTAGCGGTGCTCGCGCTTGGCGCCTTGGTGGCCGTGGTTGGATGGAACGGACACTTCCTGAAGCCGTATCAGAAGCAACGCCTGGCCACTTTCGTGCACCCGGAAGAAAGCCCGCGCGGTGCCGGCTACCAAATTCTGCAATCGGAAATCGCGGTAGGTTCGGGAGGCTTTTGGGGTAAGGGGTTCGGCAAAGGCAGCCAAAATCAGTTGGGCTTTGTGCCCGTGCGGTACTCAGACTTCATTTTGGCGGCGCTGGCAGAGGAGCAGGGGTTTTTCGGCGTGCTGATCTGCATGCTCCTGTATTTGGCGCTGTTGTTGCGATTGGTAGACAACGCCCAGAAGGCCAAAGACCGGGCGGGAATGTACCTGGTGATGGGCGTGGCAGCGATTCTTGCATTTCACGTAGTCGTAAATGCCGGTATGGTGATAGGGTACATGCCAGTGACCGGTATACCTCTGCCATTCATGAGCTATGGAGGTTCGGTAACGATATTCGGATTTTTGGCTCTGGGCCTGGTGATGAATGTGCGAACGAAGCGCTTCGTCAACTGAGCGCGGAGGAAATTGGTACTCCGGCAGCGCGCTGCGCGCCGGAAATTATATGGGGGAGTTAGGAACTCATCGGATGAGGGAACATTTGGAAAAAATGCATGGATCCCTCCGGACCGCCCCGGCAGAGCCGGGACACTCGCGTGCAATCATGCACCGTGCGACCGAGCGCCGATGCTCCCTGAGGAGTTTTTATGGCGAAGGAGATGGTGGTTTCCGCGAACCCGCACGAGACGCGGGTCGCGATACTCGAAGACGGGCAACTGTGTGAGATTTATGTCGAACGGGAAAAAGAATTTGCGTTAGTTGGCAGCATCTATAAGGGCCGTGTCACACGCGTGCTTCCCGGCATGCAATCGTCGTTTGTGGACATTGGCCTCGATAGCGACGCTTTCCTCTACGTCACCGACTTCCTTCAAGAGCTCGAGGAATTCGACCACATCGTCCACACGGTCGAAGAAAAAGTTCAAAAAATGGAGGAACAGGGTGGCCAGGTGTACACGCCTGCAAGCGCTGAGCAGGGAGCCATCGAGCCTGCGGATGTGGCTCTGTTGCCCGGTGAAACGATCGGCATTGGAAATGCGCTCTCCGAGCCAGCCTTGAGCCAGGGCAACGCGCCGGCTCCACGTCGCGAAGGTTTCCACGGACGGCCCTCGCACGAAGGTAGGCCACGCGATGATCGCGGCGGATATGGACGCGGCGGCGGTGCTGGAAGAGACCGCGGGCGCGGTGGACGCGGACGCCCCGGCGGCCACAGCAGTGGAGGTCGCGATCGCGGACGCGGCGGCCCGGGACGTCATGGCCGCGAATTACCAGCTTCCAAGTACGCTTCGCATCGCCCCTACGAACCGGCCGAACAGCAAGGACCTGCAGAACCGTTTGAGCCAGTTCTGTTGCCCGGCGAATCGTTGTCAGTATTAAAAACCACACCAGCGAATGCGGAGCCATCTGCGGAGCCGCGCGCGGAACAACACGTGCCATTTGATCCCGGAAACTCCGTCGCTGAAACCACCAGCCTTCCGGAAACGAGCGATCGCGGAGAACCCGGTAACAGTCTCGATGCTGCGAGTCCCGCAACGACGCGCGCTCCCGAAATCCAATTCGCCGGGGAAACTTCGCCGGAAATACACGGCGAACAAACTCGTCCGGCATACACGCCCAGATTTTCGCGCGGTGGTGAACGGGATCGCGGACGCGGATTTGGCCGCGATCGCGGACGCCCGCGACATGATCGGCCGGACCACGGACGCGAACGCGAAGGAGCTGGCGATTCACAGCAAACCGGATGGGCGACGAGCCTCGAGCCACTGCCGGGAGAATCTCTCGCCAAAGTGAAATCGCACGAGACGGCGACCCAGGAAGAGCCGCACACAGTATTTTCGGCAGTGCCCGAAGAAATGCAGTCTCAAGAGGAGTCTCAAGAATTATTCAATCGGGAAGCTCCGGAAGAGAGGAGCGATCCCGCGGCGCTGATGCCACGCGAAGCCGCTCCCGCTTTCGGCGAGTCGCCGGAAGCGCATCACGCGGAACTGACGGAAGAGGAAGCGACCGCGCTGGCGGAACAAGTCGCTGAAGCGCAGCAGGAAGAGGCGGAACGCGACGCGGAAGAATCCCACTCAGCCGGCTCGTCCGCTCTGGAATACCACGGTGAAAATCAGAACGGCTCGACCGAGGAATCGACCGAACAAGACCACGCCGAAGCGCGTGACGATGCCGATGAGCCGGAAGAGAACAATGGCACAAGCGAAACTACGGATGACGACGAAGCGGACGCGCATGGCATTCCCGAGGAAGTGAGTGAAGCAGACGCGGAAGCCGCCGCCGAAGCCATTGAATTGGGCGGCAACGAAGAAGCACCGCACGATGCAATGGCGGCGGAAGGAAATGACACGCAACCACAGCCAATGCAAGCTCGCGTCAGCGGCGATTTTCGCGCCCGGATGCAGCGGCCCGTGCGGCGCGGCGGCAGAGATCGTGACCGCGGTCGCGGGCGCAAGCCATTCCGTGGCGGACATGGCGGCCATCACCGCGGCCAGCCGAAGCGGACCCAGCTTATTTCCGATCTATTGAAAGCCGGACAGGAAATCATCGTTCAAATCGCGAAGGAGCCTCTCGGCAAGAAAGGCGCGCGCATCACCAGCCACGTCGCGCTGCCGGGGCGCTTTCTGGTTTACATGCCCACGCTCGATCACACCGGCGTTTCGCGGAAGATTGCTTCCGCGGAAGAGCGCTCGCGCCTCCGCCATCTGGTCACGGAGGCCAAGGGCGCCGCGGGCGGCGGATTTATCGTGCGTACCGCAGCCGCGGCCGCGTCCCCGGACGAAGTTCGCGCTGACGTTCACTTTCTGACGTCGACTTGGGCGGAGATCAAGGCTCGCGGAGAACAAAGAAAGGCGCCTTCGCTGCTGCACCGCGACTTGAACCTAGTCGAGCGAATCTTACGCGACTATTTGAGCTCCGATTACACGGCAATCTGGGTGGATTCAGAAGAGGAGTACACGAAAGTGCTGGAATTCGTCAGCCGCTTCCAGCCACAGCTCGCGAATCGCGTGAAGTTATTTACAAAATCCTCGCCGATTTTCGAGGAATTCGGCATTCAGCAGGAAATCGACAAAGGCTTGCGGCCGAAAGTGTGGCTCAAGTCGGGCGGCTACATCGTCATCAACCATACCGAAGCGTTGGTGGCCATCGACGTGAACACGGGCAAGTTCGTCGGGCGCGGCTCTAATCGCCTGGAAGACACGATCGTCCGCACAAACGTCGAAGCCATCAAGGAAATCGTCAGGCAGATACGTCTGCGCGACCTCGGCGGAATCATCATCATCGATTTCATCGACATGGAAGAGCGGCGGAATCGCGAAAAAGTGATGGCCGCGCTCGAGGAAGCATTGAAGGCCGATCGCGCTCCCTCAAAAGTTCTGCGCTTCAACGAATTCGGTTTGGTCGCCATCACCCGCAAGCGCACCAAGCAGGCGCTCGAGCGCACTCTTTGCCAACCCTGTCCATACTGCACGGGCTCGGGCATGGTGAAATCGATTCCGACTCTTTGCTACGAAATTCAATCCGAAGCGCGCAAGATGGCGCCCGAGCTTGACGCGGCCAGCTTAACCCTGCGCGTCCATCCGGAAATCGCCAAAGCGCTGAAAACGCGCGAAGCCTCCCTGATGGATGAGCTCGAGCAATTGACGAAAAAGAGCATCATCATTCAGGCCGATCCGACGCTTCATTGGGAGCAGTACGATATTTACTGACACTGCGACCAGCATTGTCATCCTGAGGAGCCGAGGCGACGAGGGATCTCGCCTCGATTAAATCGAAAAGTCTCCGGGGCGTTTCTGCGTTTTGCTCTCGCTATACGAATTATTCGCTACGGGTCGCTGTCAAACCGCTGCTCGCGAAACGGATCGCCGTACATGTGGTAGCCGTTCTGCTCCCAGAATCCCGGCGCATCTTGCGGCAAAAATTCGACACCGCGAACCCACTTCACGCTTTTCCATGCGTAAAGCTGCGGCACAATCAGACGCAACGGATAACCGTGCTCTGCTGAAAGCGGCTCGCCATTGTGGCGCAACGCGAAAAGAGTCGCAGGGCGCGCCAGATCGTCGAACGGCACATTTGCCGTGTAGCCTTGCTCCGCGTGGACCATCACGTAGCGCGCTTCCGGCTTCACCGTGACCAGCTTCATCACCTCGGTGAATGGCACGCCTTCCCAGCGCACGTCAAAGCGGCTCCAGCGCGTGACGCAGTGCATGTCCGCAGTTACTTCCTTCATCGGCAGGCGATTGAATTCATCCCACGTCAGGCGCAGCGGTTTTTCGACAAGACCCGCGATCTGGAAATCCCAGCGCGCCGGATCGAAGCGCGGCACAGAGCCATAGTGCAACACGGGCCATTTGAGTGTCAGCGACTGGCCTGGCGGCAACCGCCCCGCGCGCGCCATTTCCTGTTCGCGCTCTTTGCGTTCGTTGCCCTCAAAAAACATTGGTGAGATCCCTCTCTAACCTTCGCTCGGCTTTTCTCTATTGTAACGGCACACCGCCAAAATCGTACAGCGGGACGAATCCGCATAGCGATGGCCGCAAGCTTGTGCCGCAATTCCGTATGTTATGATGGCATTTCGCAATGATTTGATTCTCAAAGGAGAGAATTTGCCGGCACGCATACTGAACGGCGGCCCGATTCGCGATCAGATTTACGCGGAGTTGAAACAGGAAATCGCAGAATTGGCATCCATGGGGATCCGCCCCGGCCTCGCCGCCGTGCTCGTCGGCGACGATCCGGCATCGGCAATTTACGTCCGCAGCAAAATCGCCGCATGCGAACAGTTGGGGCTCGGCAACATACATCTGACGCCGGCGGCAAGCACGACGACCGCGGAACTGCTCGCGATTGTGCGTGAATTAAACGCGCGCGACGACGTTGACGGCATCCTCGTGCAATTGCCGCTGCCGCCGCAAATCGATGCGAAGAAGATCCTCGAGGCTGTCGACCCGGCGAAAGACGTCGACGGCTTCCATCCTATGAACATCGGGAAACTGATCGAGGGCCGGCCGAGCATGGTGGCGTGCACGCCGCTGGGCGTGATGGAAATTCTGCGGCGAACGGGAATCGTTGTCGAAGGCGCCGACGCCGTAGTCGTGGGACGCAGCAATATCGTCGGAAAGCCAATGGCGCTGTTGCTGATGCAGGCGAACGCGACGGTTACCGTTTGCCATTCCAAGACGCGCGATCTGCGGCATTTCACGCGATCGGCCGACATCGTGGTCGCCGCCATCGGACGCCCGGCGATGATTACGCGCGACGACATCCGCCCCGGGGCAACCGTGATCGACGTCGGCGTCACACGCATCACGGACTCGCGGCTCGCCGAAACAATCTTCGCCCATTTTCCCGAACGGCTCGAGAAATTCCGCAAGACCGGCACAGCGGTGGTCGGTGACGTCCATCCGGACGTGGCAGAAGTCGCTGGCGCGATCACGCCCGTGCCCGGCGGCGTGGGTCTACTCACCATTGCTATGCTTATGAGCAACACGGTGAAGGCCGCGCGCCTGCGCCGCGAATCGCCCGCGCCGGAAACCGCCGCGTCGCGCCGCTGATGCCCGCCAAATGTTAATCGTATGCTGACTATATGCTGACCGTCGGCCTCACCGGAGGAATCGCCAGTGGAAAGTCCGCGGTCGCAAGGCTCTTGCAGGAACGCGGCTGCGCCATCATCGAAGCCGATTTACTCGCGCACGAATACCTCCAGCCGGAAAATCCCGTATCCCAGGAAGTGATCCACGAATTCGGAGCCGGAATTCTCGGCGCAAGCGGAAAAATCGATCGCGCGAAGCTGGGCGAAATTGTTTTTGGCGACGCCGGAAAAATCGAACGCCTAAACGCCATCATTCATCCGCACGTGCTCAAGGAAACCGCGCGCCGGCTGCAGGTGCTGAAACAATCCGGCGAAACGGATGTCGCGGTCGTCGTTGCGGCGCTGCATATCGAGACCGGTTATTACAAGACTTTCGACCGGCTGGCGGTCGCATGGTGCAGGCCCGAACAACAACTCGAGCGCCTGATCAAGCGTGGATTGACGCCCGAGCAGGCTGAAAGGCGCATCGCGTCGCAGATGCCGATGGAAGAAAAGCGTCGGCTGGCCGATGACCAGATCGATTGTTCGGGGACGCTTGAGGAAACAACTCGCCAGGTTGACGAAGCCCTCGCGCGATGGAAGCAAGTCGCCTGACGCACGCCGCAGTTGCTCTGCATCGACGAATGCGCCACGGATTCTGCTAGGAAGCGTTCCATCCTTCCCGCACGCGAGCGCGCTCAGCTTCGCTCAGACTGAACCACGATTCCGCGATATCCCGCACGCGTTCGAGCGACGCTTGCATCTCGGCATGCTTTTGTTCCATTAACTCGCGCGAAGCATCCGGCACGATGTAAATGAGCGGCGCAATCACCATGACGGCGCGAGAGAAAAGATGCGGAATCTGAAACAAGTCCCAGGATTTTTCCAGCGTAAACGCGCGTTCAAGGCCGATGTGGAACATGAAAATCGGCTGCCCAGTTTTGCGCGCCAGCATCACGGGGCCGGGTTTCGCAATGTAGCGCGGACCCCGCGGGCCATCGATGGTGAACGCCACATCGTGCCCTTCTTCCAAACGCTGCGCCATCACAACCAGGCCCTTCAGCCCGCCTCGCGACGAGCTTCCTTGCGCCGTGCCGAATCCGAGCCGCTCGATAACCTTCCGCGTCCATTGACCATCAAAGTTCGTGGTGTTCATCACCACGGTGCCGCGGTTGCGCCACCACCAAATGGCGGAAAAAATCGACCGGTGCCAAAATGTGCCAATCAGATGCTCGCCGCGATCGTACGCGCGCTGCGCATGCTGCCAGCCCAGAACTTCGAAGCGCATGGTCGGCCCGATCACACGGATGATGCAATAAACGGCCCACGCGATAATCGGGATTTGCATGCGCCGCCAGCGCGAGAGATTGGGCAATCGCGTATCGTAATGAATATTGACCGGCTCCGCGGCTGGCGTGTCGCGGGGGTCGAGATCCGATGCGGCCGGCTCGTTCATCGGCGTATAGTATAGCAATCGTAAGCGTGGGGCGATTCGCCTGCGGGCGGTTTTGCGGATTCCGATGAATATTTCCTTGCTCAAACAATTTGGCTCGTTCGGCGCATCGTTATTATTGGCGTGCGGAATTCTTGCAACGCGCGCGGGCGCGCAAGCTACCACGCCGATTCTCGGAGAAATAGCCGGAGACGATATCTCGGTGCTCGGGCCGTCGCATATCGTCAACGGAAACTCTTCGCGTGCCATCACATTTGGCGGTGGCAGCACGGTTATCGTGCACGCTGGCAAGGCGCGCGTGGAATTCGTGGGCGGCGGCGAGCTCGAAATTTGCGGTCCTGCAAAATTTAGTGTTCTGGCCTCGGGCGAAGCGCTCACCGTCGCGCTCAGCTTCGGGCGCGTGCATGTAAAATTCGACGCATCGCGTCCCATAACGATTTACACCCCGCTGATCGTTGCAACGCCCATGGCCATCGGAGACCAGCCGCGCGACGTCACAATTGGGCTGATGAATACCGGAGCCATGTGCGTTCTCGCCGCGCGAGGCGCCGTGCAGGTTCAGCAGCAGCTAAGCGGTGAAACGCTGGTGGTGCCGCAACCGAGCGAAATCCTGCTTCAAGGTACGTCGCTCGGTGCGGCGCAGGCCACTTCGGGAAGTTGTCGATGCGATTTCGACGAAGCGAGCGCGCAAACGCCTGTGCCGCCGGCGGGCATCGTCGCACAGGGACAGAAATTATCGCCAAGCCAGCCGGGACCATCGCCAAAAAATATAGGCGAAACTCCACGTCCGGCTAACGCTGATTCCCCGGCTTCGCAAACTTCCGTGCCTGCAGAGCGCGCAATTGCAAAGACAAACCGAGCAGCAGAAGAGGCTCCGTCGCGCGCGGCAATGTCTCCGCTGCCCCCCGCCCGGCAGCCTGTCACCAAAATTGACTTGCCTCCGATTGGCTATGACGCAACAAGCGCCACGGCAACCGCGGTGCCGCTCAGCGTAGCAACGTTAATGCTCGCGAACGAAGCGAAAGTGGAACCCGGGTGGATATTTCACGGTACCGTCACCGAACCACCACACGCTACAAAATCGGCCAACATCAAGACGGCACAGCACGCACCCGCGGAGATTACGCCGAAGCAACAATCCGGCAAGCGCACTACGAAAAAGAGCTTCTGGGCGAAACTTCACGACTTCTTCGTGGGCTCACCGGCAAAAACGGACTGCGTCGGAGAAGGATGCGGTTAGCAGTTCCCCTGCAACATGTAAGTCGGATCACATGCCTTCGTAATTCGGCCCGCCGCCGCCCTCCGGCGGAATCCAATTCACGATTTGATACGGGTCGGCAATATCGCACGTCTTGCAGTGGACGCAATTCGACGCGTTGATCTTCAATCGCGGCTTACCCTTCTCGAGGACCATTTCATACACCGCGGCCGGGCAATAATACTGGCACGGATTTCCGTACTCGCGCACGCAACGGTCCGCGCAAATATTCAGGTCCGCGACCACCAGATGGCACGGCTGGTCTTCTTCGTGACGCGTCCCGGAGTGATAGACGTCGGTTAGGCGATCAAACGTGAGCGTGCCGTCGCCTTTGAATCGCGTGGATTGATCGACCAGTTCGAGCGGGCGGTCCAGTTTCTTGAAATCTTCGTAGCCCGCGCGCGCGTGCATCGGGTCCACGAGCCCGCGCCCGCCAGTGATGAATTGCAATCCCGCATTGATAGCGCCGCGCCACAGCCCTTTGTGAAATCCCTGGTGAAAATTTCGAACCGCCCAAAGCTCGGACTTGATCCAACTCGCTTCGATTTTCTTCTGGAATGCGCTCAGTGTCTTCGCAGAAGTATCGCCTGCGGCGAGCGCCTCGTAAATCGTTTCAGCGGCCAACATGCCGCTTTTGATTGCGGTATGAATACCCTTGAGCCGCTGCGAATTCAGCAAGCTCGCTGAATCTCCGATGATCAGCCCGCCATCGAAATAATTTCGCGGCATCGAGTACCATCCGCCATAGGGAACAGTCTTCGCCCCATAACGCACCAGTTTTCCGCCCTCCAAGATGCGCCGGATGTACGGATGTGTCTTGAATTTCTGAAACGCTTCATGCGGATCGAATAGCGAATCTTTGTATTCCAGCGCGATAACCATGCCCAGTGAAACGCGATTGTCGCGCATTCCATACACCCAGCCGCCGCCATATTTATCCGAATCGAGCGGCCAGCCTGCCGTATGCGCTACGAAGCCCGTCTCGATTTTCCCCGGCTGCACGTCCCACAATTCTTTAATGCCAATGCCATAAGACTGCGGGTTCACGCCGTCGAGATGCAGATGATTGACGACTTCCTTCGTTAAAGAGCCGCGCGGGCCTTCAGCCAGCACCGTGATTTTCGAGCGCAGTTCATAGCCCGGCGTGAAGTTGTCCTTCGCCTTCCCGTTCTTGTCGACGCCCTTGTCCCCCGTAATCACGCCCGCAACTCGGTTGCCCTCGTAGATCAGCGATGCGCCGGCGAATTGCGTGAATACGTTTACTCCGGCCTTTTCGACGAGCCCGCCAAGCCATTTCACCAGCTTGCTGAGCGACACCACGTAATTGCCGTGATTCTTAAATGGCGGCGGAGTAATGGGCAGCTTCCACTCGCGGTGCCCGGTGAAAAAATAGACGGCGTCGCCGGTTACAGGCGTATCGAGCGGAGCCGACTTCTCAAAATCCGGCACAAGCTCGCGAAGCGCGCGCGGGTCCATGATCGCGCCGGAGAGTTGGTGCGCGCCCAGTTCCCGAGCCTTTTCGAGGACATAAACATTGTCGGAGGAGAGCTTCGGCGTGCGCCCCGCGGAATTGTGCTGCTCGATCAGGCGAGAAAGATGTAGCGCGCAGGCAAGTCCGGCAGGGCCGGCGCCAACGATAAGCACATCGGCCTCAAGCGTTTCGCGTTCCACTGGCATACGCGATTATTGTAGCAGATGGACGAACACCCACATGCGCAGCCGCTTTAGTCCCGTTCGTTCTAGCCCCTGGTTTTTCGAGTTTTGTTTTTCGGATTTCGACGGTCGGCTATCAACCGTCAACTTTCAACTATTCCTTAGAAAATGCCTTCTAGGCAGCGTCGGCCAAGGGTTCCAGCGTCACCTTGAAACCCAATCCTTGCAATCGTTTCGTTAGGCGTCGGCGCAAACCTTCCGGATCTAGACGATCAAAGTAGTCCGGACCAAGGTCTCGGTAGCACACCTTATCTCGCAGGATGTAGTAGGCAATGACCAAGAGATTGTGAGCCACGGCGATCGTCGCACGTTTCTTGCCCCTCCGCGCCGC